>ERZ1673768.125-NODE-126-length-1119-cov-38.427632_pt1 | contig 1119 bp, 1 predicted proteins | sample MGYA00580142_ERZ1673768 | MGnify/ENA primary metagenome ERZ1673768 (study PRJEB41219, sample SAMN04549649) | soil metagenome | isolation source: soil | place: USA: Texas, La Sal del Rey | collected 2008-06-23 ... | reverse complement strand
ACGACAGAGTCATTTCTTAAATTATTGCTTTTTGCACAACTTAAGGAAGTTGAAAGTCTTCATGCATTGGGCGATTGCCTTTTCGATGACCAACTTCAAAAAGCAGTGAACCTTGATTCTATAAGTATTTCTCAGCTATCTCGCCAATTAAATGGCATGAATCCAGATCTGTTTCAGTCGCTTTTCTTGATCTAGTCGGACAAATTCACGCTAAAACACACTACATAAAACGAATCATGCCGTTAAAAATTATTGATTCAAGCACATTACCACTCAATTTGACCAATCATAGGTGGGCAAAGTTCCGTAAAACAAAGGCGGGGGTAAAGTTACATTTACGCCTTGTATTTATGGAAAAAGGAACTTCTTACCCTGAAAAGGCCGTGATAACAACGGCAAACGAACACGATCGTGGTCAGCTTGAGATTATGGTGGACGACAAGGAATGCATGTATGTGTTTGACCGTGGTTATCTAGACTACGAAAGATTTGACCGTTTGACAGACGATGGTTACTTTTTTCTTTCAAGGCTACGAAAAAACGCAGTTGTACGGGAGGTTTATGATTTTAAACTACCCGAGGGTTCATCTGTTTTATCGGATCAAATGGTCTTGATTGGAACGACACAAAACCGAGCTGAAAACTACTTTCGCCTTCTAAAAGTAATGGATTCAAAAGGAAATGTACTCCATTTGATCACGAATCGTTTTGATTTGAGTGCCGAAGAAATTTCAGAGATGGATAAATCACGTGGGCTATCGAACTATTTTTTAAATGGATCAAACAACATCTCAATATCAAAAAATTTTACGGTCAAAGCGAATGGGCGATTCAAAATCAAGTGTTTATTGCACTGATTGTTTATTGCTTACATATTCTCGCACAAATCGAAACAAAAAGTAAGCGTAAAATCTTGCAAATTAGTCGTTATTTAAGGGCTGCATTGTGGAAACCAGCGCATATTTGGATTCGAAAAATCGAAGGAAAAACTGTCCCTTAATCATGAAAATGTCGTTGTTGCACAAGTCTTAATTGTATATAAATTCTGAATGTATAGGGCCACCTTTAGTTGGGTATTTACTTTTTTGGCCCTAAGTTGGGAAAATAATTAATCTGAAA
>ERZ1673768.112-NODE-113-length-1874-cov-23.191864_pt1 | contig 1874 bp, 3 predicted proteins | sample MGYA00580142_ERZ1673768 | MGnify/ENA primary metagenome ERZ1673768 (study PRJEB41219, sample SAMN04549649) | soil metagenome | isolation source: soil | place: USA: Texas, La Sal del Rey | collected 2008-06-23 ... | reverse complement strand
AAAAATGAAGATATCATCCCATCGAGCCATTTAGATAAAGTTCATTCAAAAATTATGATGAATTTCACTTAAGACGTGCGAAATGTGGGCTTGAAGTAAAATATGCTTGAATTTTTCTGTTTCTAACGACGCTTCTTTTACTTTCATCAGTCTAACCACCTCCATACGAAAGAAGCCCCTGTGCCATCACGGCAACAGGGGCTCGTTCATTTTCGATTATCGTTGCATTGCATGAAGAAATACGTCAATCACTCGATTTTGTTCTTCAGCTGTCATGCTCGAACCTGATGGCAGGCAAATGCCGTTGGCAAACAACTCGTCGGACACACTCCAACCTTCCTCATGCGGATAATACTGCACTCCGTCAAACAACGGTTGCAAGTGTAAAGGCTTCCATACCAGGCTCATCTCGGGGTCAGACCCCGATATTCCTTACTTGCCGTATTAGTTTCTAAAGGATTATGAACAAGTTCTGTATAAACTACAAACCGATCGGGAGCATTACCGATAAAGTTAAAAGGATAACAAGTTGTTAAGGTTAAAGTTTCATAGTCTGTTGGGACATTAACTGTACGATCATCTGCAGGTACGACTTTAAATTCAGTCGTTTTATAAACAAAATCACCATACGGCGTTGTAAAAGTGATTTCATCGCCAATTTCTAAATGCTCAAGTGCTCGAAATGTCGTATCTCTGTGTCCACTTAGCAGAACATGTCCACCTTGTCCTGGGAGCATACTTCCGGCAAAGTGACCAATCCCATGTTTTAACTCATTATCATGCGTTCCTTGAACAACAGGATAGGCTAAATCAATTGAAGGAATTGATAAAGTACCGATTTGTTCCCCTGGTGCAGGGAGCTTAGACCAGGCTTCATGACTAAATTCAATCGGATCCTGTTTCGGTTTGTAAGGCATGACAACACTCTTTGCCAATAGTGTTGTTTGTTTTGTCATTTCCCAACCAAAAATAGTAACAATAACAATTCCGATTATAATGAAAGAAACGGGTATTCCGAGGATTTCCCATTTCCAAATTTTTTTCTTTCTTTTCATCCTATAATCCTATTAAGCATCTAGCTTACGATCAGCTTTAACTGCAGGGAATAAAGCCACTACTCCTAATGCAGCAATTAGAGAGCCAAGGGCAATACCTGTTGGAAGGTTTGTAGCTGGTAATTCCGTTTCAGGCATTAGATTGAATACGCCGTCTTTATCTAATTCAACTTTCGCTTCAACAGCTTGTTTTAAAGCTGTAACTTTTGCTTCAATTGCTTCCGGAGTAAAATCAGCCATACTTGGATCCATAACTGCTAATTGGTTACCTTCTAAATCCATGATCTTCACTTGGATGTTGGAGATGTTTTTGTAGTCTTCTAGGATGTTGATTGGAGAGCCATCTACGTCAATGAACTCAAAAGATAAGTGAGCTTTTTGTGCCGCTTCATTTACTAAACGTAATACTTCAGTTTTTTGTGCGTTAGATAGATCATCTGGATGTTCTAACCCCTTAACAATTTCAACTGCACGATTAGCATTTGCCATAATGCTATCATATTCACTATCTGTTAATTCAATAGATTGAAATATGTATAAAGGTAATCTACTTGTCCAACATTTAATGCTTCCAGCGCATCGACATTTTTTTGGGCATTAACCTTTTCTGCAGCAAATGTGAATGTTAGTACAGAAAGTAATATACTAGTAACCAATAAAACGGCTAAGACTTATATAAATATTATTAATATATGATTTTAACTCAACTTTCGCACCTAAAAAATAAGCATTAATCATTAGTTTTATTGAAACCAGAGTTTATCAAGAGGTAATTGCGATGTTCGTTATTCCTTGATTCCCAAAGGATAGAGAATACGC
>ERZ1673768.111-NODE-112-length-1887-cov-23.346070_pt1 | contig 1887 bp, 2 predicted proteins | sample MGYA00580142_ERZ1673768 | MGnify/ENA primary metagenome ERZ1673768 (study PRJEB41219, sample SAMN04549649) | soil metagenome | isolation source: soil | place: USA: Texas, La Sal del Rey | collected 2008-06-23 ... | reverse complement strand
AAAAGCTCATAAATCCTTCTCCTATTTGGTTTTTTTGTTTGTTCAGCAACCCCTATATATGCCTACATTTCCTTTTTTATATAAGTTAGTGATGGAGGTAGAATATTCCTCAATGGTTCCTCTGAACGATAAGGATTTTGCTGGTATTCTAACATCAAATGTTCCTTCATATAAAAGGGTCGCAATGTCATGATAATCTTCATTGGTCACTCGAAACTCAATCCAAATTTTACGTAAATCATTTACAGTATCTTCTTTAAATTTATCTACTTGTATTAATTGATCATTTAGGTATAATTCCATCATACAGCCACCTTTCTATGTAATTTTAATTTGACTAAAAGAGGTCAGACCTAAAATTAGAACCGTGAATAAACATATTTTAAATAATTTTCTGTTTCAAAGCTAATTTCAACTCCATGAACTTCAAGTTGATTTCAAATTTTTTGTTCTAGTGCCTAAGGAGATTGGAATGTCAACACTAAATTGAACAATTTTTTAAGGTACATAAAACAAACTTAATATTTTATGAAACTAATAAATATTGAATCAAAATAGCCACTAAGAAAAGACTGATAAAGTACTAATACTTACTGTTATTATTAATAGTATTAATAATGGTCCTCCAATTTTCACAAAGTCCATAAATTTATACCCGGCAGGAAGAATTTGCATATTCACAGCCGTACCATAAGAGGTTGCACTGGCTAAATTTGAACAAGCTGCAATAGCGATAACCCAAGGTAGTGGACTTATACCAAGAGAAAAAGCTATTGAAATCGCTATTGGCGTTAGCATTGCAGCACAAGCGTTGTTCTGCATGAAGTTAGTTAATATACTTGTTAATACAATCAGTATAACTGTTATTACTACAATCGAGGCCTTTTCTCCACCAAATAGGGAAATAACTGAATTCGCAATGAGCTTACCACCACCTGAAACATCTAAACCAGTTCCAAGTCCTGAAATGGCCCCTATCGTTATTAAGATATTCCAAGGTAAATTTTCAAATGCTTTTTTAGTAGAAACTGCTCCAGAACCTAATACAACTGTTGCTCCAAGCATTCCAATAATACCGATATTCAAGTAATTACTAAACGGTTCAAATCCACTAATTAGGAAAAGCACGATACAAACTAACATAGTATATAACGTGACTTGTCCCTTCCACTTAGGAACATCTTTAAATTTATCTTTAAGTGCATCTTGTGAAGCAGTGGCATATGCATTGCCTTTATCAAAATCTGGACTTTCTGGCTTCAACTCCCATTTTAAAATTGGGTAACCGATTGTTGCCCAATAAATTATTTGGACAATAGCAGCAGGAAGCATAATTTTTGTCATATCAAACACATTCATGCCTGCTTCAAAACCCTCATACCCTTGGAGAATTGCATTTGCCGAAAGTTGGGATGTAGATCCAATTAACGTGCTTCCTCCTCCAATAACAGCAGCAGTTCCTGCCATAAAGATTACCATTTTTGAGCGGATGCGCCCACTTGATGCTGTAGCAACAGCAGCTATAATTGGCATCCATATAGCTACAGTACCATTATTACTCATGAAAGCAGACATAACTGTACAAATTATAGACACTGTTACAATAAAACGTCTTTCCGTTTTTGCCAAGAAGCTGTTTCCTATTTTTTGCCCGAATTTTTCAGCAACACCCGTTTCAAATAAGGCATCACTTACAATCAACATACCGACTACCATTGGCCATCCAGGTGAACTAAATCCTGAATATACAGCAGATAAATCCATTTCAGGAATTAAAATTCCCATTGCTAATGAGCCACCCATGGCTATGACACTCATTGGTAATCTATTACCGCATATTCCGCACGTAAATTTTTTGTATTTTTGATTTTTTTAAAGGAATTTTCC
>ERZ1673768.110-NODE-111-length-1980-cov-44.572468_pt1 | contig 1980 bp, 1 predicted proteins | sample MGYA00580142_ERZ1673768 | MGnify/ENA primary metagenome ERZ1673768 (study PRJEB41219, sample SAMN04549649) | soil metagenome | isolation source: soil | place: USA: Texas, La Sal del Rey | collected 2008-06-23 ... | reverse complement strand
TCCACAGTTTTGCACTTGAAATTAAAGTTTATATAGTCTGAAGCGCTGGTACACCTAGTGTTTCAGGCTATTTTTATTTTATTTTTTATGTAAATTTATATAGCGAATTATAGCGAATTATGGTATAATAGATATATATTTCCAGTTCAAATGGGGGGATTTGCATGTATCTAAAAAAAACACGTCAAAAAAACGGCCGTATCTTTTTATCCATCGTGGATGGCTATTATGATAAAGAAAAAGGACATTCCCGAACCATTACGGTTGAGAAGGTTGGATATCTGGATGAACTGGAAAAGCAATATGAAGACCCCATCGCTTTTTTTAACGAGAGGGTTCAGATCCTTAAACAAAAAAAGGCGGAGCGATTATCCCCTATTTCCATGGAGTTTTCCCATGACGAAAAACTTATATGCGGTCAAGACTATCGAAAAAACTTCGGTTATGTTGTACTTAGTCAGATCTACCATGAACTCGAAATTGATAAGTTCCTTATGAACAAGCAACGTGGTTCAAAAATAGATTTTAATAGTAATGACATTATGAAACTTCTTGTCTTTTCAAGGCTGCTATATCCAGCCTCGAAGAAAAAAACCTTCGAAAATAGAACACGATACTTTGAAAAGCAAAACTATTCATTGGATGATGTTTACCGATGTTTATCCTTCCTTTATAAACATAGTTCAGCGCTACAGGTACGACTTAACGAACGTATTAAACACCTGTATGGGCGTAAAAGTGATCTTGTGTACTATGACGTGACAAATTATTACTTTGAAACTGATAAAAATGATCATTTAAGAAAAAAAGGCGTATCCAAAGAACATCGACCCAACCCTATTGTTCAAATGGGGTTATTCATAGATAATTTGGGTATTCCCATTACCTTCGAGTTGTTCCCGGGTAATACGAACGATTGTCTAACATTTAGGCCGGGACTTTCGCGAATCCAAAAAGAATATAATCTCGGTAAAATCATCGTTGTTGCCGATAAAGGCATGACCACTGGAGACAACATCTATTACACCCTGTCCGGAAAACATGGTTATGTATTTAGTATGTCGGTACGAGGTGCCGATAAAGAGTTCAAAGAATATGTGACGGATGAAGATGGTTACACGTGGTATGGCTCAGAGTATAAAAGAAAGTCGCGCCTTTATCCCCGAACCATATACGTCACTTCAAAGAATGGGAAAAAGATAAAAAAAGTGGTCGATGAAAAACAGGTTGTCTTCTACAGTGAAAAATATGCGAAAAAGGCAAAGGCAGACCGGGCAAAGGTCATCGCAAAAGCAATGGATATTATTCAAAAGCCCGGAAAATATTCTCGAGCGACTACCCACGGTGCCGCTAGTTATATAAAAAATATAACGTTTGATAAGGAGACGGGTGAAATTCTTTCGCCACAAACATTCCTTGAGCTTGATTTGGAAAAATTAAAAGCGGAAGAAGCCCTTGACGGCTACTATGCGATTGTAACAAGTGAATATAAAGAAACTGACGATCGTATTATCGATATTTATCGAGGATTATGGCGAATTGAAGAATCCTTTCGTGTGACCAAAAGCGATCTTGAAGCACGCCCTGTTTTTGTTTCCAGAGAAGAACACATACATGCGCATTTTCTAACTTGTTTCATCGCACTGACCATTGCCAGGATAATTGAACTCAAGTTAAACCACAAATACAGTATTGGACGCATTCTAGAAAGTCTTTCTAATTCAGAGTGCACGCACTTGAAACAAAACTACTACTTGTTTGATTATTTTGATGAAATCCTTAATGATCTCGGATCCATTTTTAATATTGATTTTTCCAAAAGAATTCGTTCCCTTGGTGAAATTAAAAAAATTTTCGCCACTGCAAAAAAAGGCTAAAATTCGCTATGATTTTTTGCAAAAAAACAACAGCCACAAACTCAGTATTTGTAAGGGTTCGTGGCTGTTTTCTATATATTATAACTGCAAAATTCAGGTTATA
>ERZ1673768.101-NODE-102-length-3613-cov-22.108488_pt1 | contig 3613 bp, 6 predicted proteins | sample MGYA00580142_ERZ1673768 | MGnify/ENA primary metagenome ERZ1673768 (study PRJEB41219, sample SAMN04549649) | soil metagenome | isolation source: soil | place: USA: Texas, La Sal del Rey | collected 2008-06-23 ... | reverse complement strand
ATTTTCTTCGTGCGGTGTCTATTCGAGGAAGCAAATCTGTTCTCATTGCGGGGCGCTCCAGTTTGTACGTCGCTAAGCGGGCGCTCTGCGCTTTTCTTATATGTTGTTATATAAGATTAATCGAATAAAGTTGAATGGGCCAAATCCCAGTTTTCCAGCCGGATCTTCAATATAGCATCGGTTAGTTCAATATTTTTATCAATTCAATTTCGTCTCTGATTGGGATACCATCATTGCCCATTAATGGAATCTCTGGTTTTATCTTCCTTGCTTTCTCCACTGCATTAAGAAAAATTCGGGACAAAATAAAGCCCCGTTTTTGATAAAACTTTAATGCTTGTAAGTTATCGTTTGTTGTAACCAGTTTAAGTAGTTTACACTTTTCCTTCAACACTAGCTTTTCTACCTCTTGAACTAATGAGGTACCGATGCCTTTCCCTTCCTCTATGCTATCTAAGGAAATAATTTCACATTCGTTATCTTTCATAATGTAAGTAATTAAGCCAATGATTTCATCTTCACCATTTACAACAGCAAAACCATCTAACTTACTGCAATCATAAACCCCACTGGAAATAACCATTTCTGAACTACCCCAATGCAACTTGAAAAAATCTATAATTTTATTTTTCGGCAAATCATCAGTTGTGTACATTTTCATAATAAACCACCTCTTTGCCTTTATTTTACTAATAATGACTGGAATTTGGCTACAAGTCTCCCTTAAAACTCCTTATATTGAGATTTTCAGAAGAACTTCCCAGCCGTCCCTTTAATACCGTTTTTCACCATAGGTCTGAATGATAAAGTAAAACAGCACCCACAATGATAAAACAAATAAATAAATCAAAAAAGAATAATAGGTGTTATATCCATTCTGATAGTGAAAGATCCCCAAGAACACAAATAGCCGCTCAAACGCAACACTTACAAATGCCCAAATCAAAATATACAATAATGTAAAACGAGGCTTTATGCGAAAGAGGTTCAAGAGATAAAAGAATAAATAGCTGTATGGTGCATACACGGCATGTGATAAAAAATCCATAAATTCAAAGGAAGAGCTGTCATTGATTTCATAATAACTAACCGGGAGCACACTTAATGTATGATCGTGTAAAAATCCAAAAAACATGCCACACAGGAGGTACAGGCAGGTGTTCTTTTTCTTAAAGCGCTTTGGCAGCAAAAACACGACTACAATTCCAAAGATAAGCGAAATGATAATACTCCACTCGTTCGTATTAAAATCGTGGTGAAAAAATTCACTCATGTTTTTTTATTCTCCTTTGTCCAACCCAATAAACCATCGGCCGATCCATAGTGTTAGAAGAATAAACACTCCATACATAAGGGCAGAAGAAAATTGATTCCATCTTCGGTACGTTAAGAGATCTGCCCACAAATAAATCCGGTCGGCCAAGCAAAGAAAAATTAAGATAAGTGCAGTTAATACACTCCGCCATTTCGCTTTCAAATTAGAATTGAGTACACATACGGCCAAAAGAATCGGTAAAGGTATCACAATTGAACGTGAAATATACATGGCAAAAGAACCTTCCACTTTTCTGGTGAGCGGAACCCATTGAAAATTGACATCAAGAATGGTGAATAGGGTAATCGTTATTATTTCAATTAGGAAGTATAAAAATAACATTTCAGTAACAGTTAACCCTTTGGGAACGAGAACGAATACAATCAGAACTAACCAAGCTAACAATGCCAGAATTGCGAGGGACATGGCAATCATCATCCTTATAAAAAAGTTGATATATTTGTATGATTCCCTAAAAACCATGATAAAATTTACCATGTACAGTCATTATTGTTAAACATAACGCCATTTCCATTCAAAACTATCCTATAAAAGATTTCAAAATTTTGACTTCCCTGTTCGTATAATAATCTCTACAAAAAAAGAGCATATCTCCTACTTGTAAGATAGCACCCTTTCGTTTAAAAATATCTATATTGTTTTTAGATGAGATGAGTATTCCCTCAGCTCCGCTGGTTCAAGAGAAACGTCTTTGTTCCTTCAATCTTCGCATTTGGTATAAGATTATCCATATCTTTTACATATTTTGATTTGGCTAACGATCCAGTTTCATTTTTAACCCCTCGTGAGTTGATTGAAATCCTAAACGTTCATAAAAACGTAATGCGTCGACTCTTTGTTTATCGGTTGTTAGTTGAATTAAATGACAACCGCGCTCTTGTGCTCGGTGAATTGCCCATTTGATAAGTTCAGTTCCTACTCCTTTACCTCGAACAGATGAGGCTGTTCGGACCCCTTCAATAGTTGCTCTCCATTCGCCCTGGTGTGTAATGTATGGAGTGAATGTGATTTGCTGCACACCAATCACTTCATTCCCTTGACAAGCAACGATTAACTCATTATTAGGGTCGGCTGTGATCGCTCGAAATGCTTTGATATAACTTTCTGGAAGTGGTTGTTCATAACGCTCACGCATTCTCCCTAATTCATCATCAGCAAGCATTTCTACAATTCTATCTAAATCTTGCTCAGTAGCTATTCTAAACTTGAGTTTTTTTTCCATAAATTCCTCTCCTTTGTTAACGAACACCCAACTTAACTTAATTATCTCGGTGTATTTCAAGAATTTCCTTTCGATAATCTTCAGACTTCCCTCTTGGTATGCTGAGTGTCTTCCATTCATTATTCCTTAGCTGTTTTCCAATATAAACAATCTGTCCGACATGATACGCATAATGGGCTATTTGCCTCTCAATTGCTTCTAAAACTAAATGCTTCTCGCCACGAATTTTTATAGTTTCTAATAGATCATCTTCATTTAAACCAGTTAGTGTATCGATTAGGACGTCCCATCCTTTTTCCCAAACACTAATTAACTCTGATTTTGAAGAGACGTCATCAATAAATTCTTCATCACGATTTCTATTTTCCTTTTCCCCATCGGAAGTTAGGAAATCGGTCCACCTAGAAATCATATTGCCACTTAAATGTTTCACGATGACGGCAATACTATTAGATTCCTGATTATACGTCCAATGGATATCTTTTTCCGGTTCATCGCACTTATCAATGGGTTTATAGGTTTTGGGGCTTTATATGGAGTAGCGGGTATGGTAGCCTTGTTTGGCGGTGCCGATGTTGTGACATCTGGCTTCTCGGCAGGAGAACCATACCCGCCGAGGCTCCATGTCAAGCCCCCTTCTAATAAACTATCTATGTTATACCACCACACAAAAGTGCGAATACCCCTTTTTCCGATAACTGTTCAATTGTTTTGTCTCCGAGGGTTTTAACACTTTTAAAACGTTCAATAACAACTCTCAAATATACATTCCCAATATTCATCATCTTCACCCGCCGAAAGTTATAATTTTAATACGAATATCACCGGCATCTATTGAAGCAAAAGAAAAGATTTTACTAACAAAGTAATCTAAGGAAGCCACCCTTTATGAAACAATTACATATTTTATATTCTACTCGTATTAATATTATATCCCACATTTCGCACGTCTTAAGTAAAATTCATCATAATTTTTGAATGAACTTTATCTAAATGGCTCGATGGGGTGATTTCTTTATTTTTCGATGGATTTTCGACAAATTTCTATTGAATTC
>ERZ1673768.98-NODE-99-length-4337-cov-19.814573_pt1 | contig 4337 bp, 4 predicted proteins | sample MGYA00580142_ERZ1673768 | MGnify/ENA primary metagenome ERZ1673768 (study PRJEB41219, sample SAMN04549649) | soil metagenome | isolation source: soil | place: USA: Texas, La Sal del Rey | collected 2008-06-23 ... | reverse complement strand
TCAACGGTTGATTTCTCAAATGACTTTCTGCATGTGATTCGTTCAGCAGCCCCTACTTAAGACGAACAAAAGCTGAAGTATTGGATGATAGAATGCCGAGAAAATACATTAACGATCCAATACAAGTTGAAGCATCCCCATTACAAAAAGACATTTCTCATTCTATGTTACAAACAAAAGAAACTGGTCAAACTGCCATTTTAAACATGATAACCAAATTAAGACAGTTATATGGTCACCCTGGTGTTGTAATTAAAGATTACGAAAACTTACCGTACAAAGATATTCCAAAATTAAATGCTTTAATTGAAATTGTTGAAAAAATAAAAGCAAAAAATGAGAAAGTATTAATTTTCACGGAATTTAAAGGAATTCATTCCATTCTAAAGCGAATATTTATGAAAAAGTATGGTATCTCTGTACCAGTAATAGATGGAAGGACGAAAAATAGACCACTAGTAGTTAGGCAATTTAATCGCACTCCTGGCTTCGGGATTATGCTTTTGTCTCCAAAAGCAGCAGGTGTTGGTTTAACCATTACGAGTGCAAACCATGTAATTCATTATACACGGTGGTGGAATCCTGCTGTTGAAAACCAAGCGACAGATAGAGCCTATCGTATAGGGCAAACGAAAGATGTTTTTGTTTATCATATCATGACAACCGATCACCACAATTTTCCTCACGGTACAGTAGAGGAATTGATGCATGAGCTATTAGAAAATAAACGTGAACTGGCTGAAAATGTAATTGTGCCATTTGATTATAAGGAAATCCAAAGAAGTCTTGTCAAAAAAATGGGCAATATGAAAGAATCAATCCTACATTAAGTATGGTTGTTTAGTGAATGAAAAGTCCTCTTTATAAAGAGGATTTTTTATTTAGGTTGTAAGTTACTATAAATTTTGTATCGAAAAATAAAGGGGATTACTTTTAAATAAAAAAGATATTCAAAATACCCTTTACAAGAATTCGTAATTATGGTATAACTATATATGTAAGCAAATAAAACAACAATAATCCAAGGAGGAAGTATGATGACAGTAATTAATATTGAAAAAGTTGAATTTGATGAAAGTAAAATCGGAGAAAAGAGCAGTGTCGATATTCAATTCATAGTTAATGGTCATTCAGGTACGGCAAAAGTGGAGATTGATAAAAATTTAAAATTGAAAGCAATTTACGATTTTAAAATTGAAAAAGATAATAACAATGAATTGAAAAATGCAGGTGCGATGTATTTCCTTGCTCGAGCATTGCAATCTCGGTTTCAAACGTTAGCAAAAAATAAATAATTATTTTTTGTAGTGAATATAAAAAGGAATTCTAAATACTTTTATTAAGAATTGAATTAAAACGGAGGGGTATATATGGCCAACATATCTTTTATCCAGTATGAAATGAAAAGTGGAGAGCAGAAATTGTCTGAGGCACTTTATTTAAGGGGATTTTTTGTAGAAGAGAATAAGGGAATTTTTTCATTGGTGAATGGTAGTGAACAAGATGTGAAAGAATTAAAATGGTTACTTGAGCAATGTGAAATTCCTGTTATGTGGAATGATGATAAATTTCAATTATTAGTGAATCATTTGCCAACGGAAAAGGTGAGCGAGATTATTCATTTTGCAGGTCGTGATCATCCTGTAGGGATGGAGGCTTATCATTTTATGTGGAGAAGTTTTGTTACACGCCGTTTTGGTATTCGCATTAGCACATTAGATAATTGCCCATATACCGTTACGATGGCAAAAGCGTTAAACATAGCTGGAATCGTCACCCTTTGTGGATGTAATGGTCACGGAAAACATCAACCAAACATTCGATTATCAGGTGTTTATAATGGTATTTGGTTTTCTATTATTCAAGAAGAATATTTAGCCGACCTCTCACTACATTATCGTTGGAACTTTGAATTTCATAAGAACACGAATGCAGCCTACATTTTAGCAAAGAAAGAGAAAATGGAAGATTGGGATATGATCAAAGTTTTGGCTGACTGTGAAAAAATGTCAAATGTGTTACTCAACCATGCAGAAGGAATTCGTGCCCTTAAGAAACAATGTTTTAAACGAAATATGAAAGAAAAAGCAGAAGCAATGCGAATTGCAGGAGATTTGAAAGGTTTATATCATTGGATGAAAAACATAGTAGAAGAACAATTAAGCCGAGGTGAAAAAAGTTTAAAATTTAAAAGAATTTCTTAATGATTTATAAACTTATGGTAACATTATAATATAAGAAAATTTTTTTGGTTAATTAGAAAAAAGAATTCAAAATACTTTTTAGAGAAATTGGGAGGTCATTATGGAACAAGTGATTTTACAATTTAATAATGAACTTGAAAATCAATTTAAATCGAAATTAGATAATCATATTTGGGCTATTACATTGAAAATTCATACCTTGTTTTCAGCAATGGAAAAACCACGCTATAAAGATCAACTTCAATCCATTGGAACTAGGGATACGTTAATAACTAGCGCACCCGAAACAAAAACAAAAATGCTTCAATTAATGAAGGAGCTAGAAACAATTGTACCGGAATTAAATGGGGTCCTCTTAGACGAAGAATTGCAAAATATAGATGAACAAGATCTATTTAAAATCATTATTACTTTTAATCGATTTGGCTTAAAACAAGATGATTATAAAAATCAAGATTCAGTAGTAGCCTTCTTTAAAGGCTTAATTGAAGAATATTTAACGAGCAAGAAAATTGTCGACATTACACCGAAGGAACTTATTCAATTGATGATTGAAGCCATTGAGCCTACAAATGGAACTGCATACGACGGTACAGCTGGCATTGGGAATATCATGGAAGGTGCTTATCATTATGCCAAAAGGAATGACGGTGAAGTGAAGGTTTTTGGCCAAGAACTAGACGAAGAACTGTATAAAATCGGAAAGTTAAACTTGTTTGTCCATGGGATTATTCCAGAAAATGGGGATTTATTATTGGGAGATACAATCCGCGATCCAAAATGGTTAGATGGCGATCAGATAAAACAATTCGATTATGTCCTCATGAATTTTTCCTTTGGTGTTCGTGATTGGGGCCATGATAAGGCTAAAGAAGATAAATATGGTCGCTTTGATTTATACGGAGTACCATCAAAGGCTCAAGGAGATTACGCCTTTATTATCCATGCTCTGTCCTCATTAAATAGCAATGGAAAAGCAGCTTTAATAGTTCCCTTTGGTACGTTAATCCGCGGGGGTGGTGAAAGAAAAATTCGCTCGATACTTTTAAAGGATGATGTCATTGAAAGTATCGTTGCCTTACCAGACAATTTATTAACAGGAACAGGGATTCAAGTTGCCCTACTCATTTTAAATAAAAATAAATCTGCAGAAAAACGAGGAAAAGTTCAATTGATTAATGCTGAAAATGACTATGGTAGAACAAGAACGTTGAAGTTTTTAGAAGAAAAACATATCGCAAAAATCGTCCATGCTCTTGAAGTCTATGAAAATGAAGAGCGTTATTCCAAAATTGTTTCAATCGATGAAATTGAAGAAAATCAATACGATTTAAATCCATCCCTTTATTTTGAAAACATCGAACTAAAAACAGAATTTGGCAAAGTTGAGTTTAATCGGAAAGAATATGAGAAAAGCGAAAATCTAGTCAAAATCAGTGATATTGCCGATGTCGTCCGCGGTGTCAACTTACCGGGGAAAAGACAAATGGAAAGTGGAGAAGGTGACGTTTACCCTGTCATCCAAATCCGTGACATTGAAAATGGGGAAATCTTGTTTGACCGCATTGAAAAGTTTCCAATTAAAGCGAGAGACATTGATCGGGTTACTGCAAAACCGGGTGACATCTTAGTTGCTAGCCGCGGTACCCAACAAAAAATTGCCATTGTCGCAGATATACAAGAAACCATTTTAGTATCAAGTATGTTTGTCATTATTCGAATTACGACAGATGACGTGGCACCAGAATATGTGAAACGAATACTCGAAAGTCCAATCGGACAATATTACTTCGAAGCAAACCAAAGCGGATCTATTGTAACTGTATTAACTCCTAACGATATAAAAGCAATAGAAATTCCGCTATTAGATAAAGAACAACAAATAAAATTTGTCAACAAACTTAATCAAGCAGATGAAATTGTGAAAAAAGCGGAGGAAGAGAGGAGAAAAATTTATTTATCCGCTTATTACAATATAAGTACAGCAGCAAAATCTAGTATCTTTGTAAATTTACAATAGGTCAAAGGATATAAGACGATATTTCTAGTATTTAATTAAATAATATTTAAAGCTATACTTAGGGGCTGCTGAACGAATCACATGCAGAAAGTCATTTGAGAAATCAACCGTTG
>ERZ1673768.95-NODE-96-length-4588-cov-25.832341_pt1 | contig 4588 bp, 6 predicted proteins | sample MGYA00580142_ERZ1673768 | MGnify/ENA primary metagenome ERZ1673768 (study PRJEB41219, sample SAMN04549649) | soil metagenome | isolation source: soil | place: USA: Texas, La Sal del Rey | collected 2008-06-23 ... | reverse complement strand
AGAATGATTAAAAAGCTTGAAAATAAAATCCAAATTTTCCTGATCAAAATACATCACCTTTACATCTCGGAATTTTTATTATCTAAGTTTCAATAAAACTGACGAAACGCGTTCTCGTACGTCGAAGGCACCTATAATAAATGCAGGTTGAGGACATTCATACTGTTCCGGTAAAACCGTAAATGAAACTGATTCTCTTGCAATGTTAAAACCACACGTCAATATAGGAATTGAAGTTGAAGAGGATATTGATATTTATCCAAATTTGTTTATCTCTGGATATTCAGGGGTACTACTTTCATGAGGTTATTTCAGCTGAATGAATACTTGTAAATAGTAGGTAATTAAAGTAACCCATGACTTTTTGACCATTTTAATATTTTTACCCTATTGATAAAATTTACATTATAAAGAATTTGCTAAAGGGGTAGGAATTATGGAGCTTTTAGACGAAATTGAAAGGAAAGTACAGCGCGGGAAGTTTTTACTGATGGTGGAAATTTTAGAAGGCTACCGTTCCAATATTCATCAGGCTGTAAACAGAATCGATAGCAGTTTACAAATGTATCAATCCGCAGATAGCTGTTATGCGAATCATTGGGAAGGGGAGACAAGGAACAAGTATGAAGAAATCGCAGCTGAGATTCAGCATATCGGGAATAAAATAAATCAACAAGGCGATCGACTCATAAACGCCATCAACAAAGAGATACGTAGTTTGCTAGCCAAATGTGAGGCCTTACGATGAGTAAAATTAAGGTAAAGTTTGATGATTTGGAGGAGTTTGCGGACAAAATAGGAAAAGTGGAGCGGGAATGTGACGAAGCCCTGGAAGCCCTTAACTGGCATTTCACCTCGCTTTTGGCCAACTTCCCGGGTGTACTTCCGGATTCGATCCATGCCTTAGAATATGAATTGAGGTATTCGATTAACGAATACAAAAATAAGCTTGATGAGGCCCAAAGATTAATTAGACTCACGGTTGCAGAAATGGAAAAAGATGAACAAAAGATGGGGAACAAAGTAAGCGAGTTTTTGCTGGAACTCGTCGGATGGAACGACGCACAACGTATAATCAGTGAATATGATCCGGTTACCGGAGAGAAGCTTTCTTTTGGCGATCGTGTACTTGCAGGAGGTTTTCTGGCTCTCTCGTTACTTCCCCCGGCAAAGGCAGCAGGGATTGCCGGGAAAACGTTGATAAAAGGTGTCGATGCAGGAATACCAGCCCTTTCTAATACACCGGGAGTGCTCAAGAAAATTCGAAATGTCATAGATCCAAAGAAATTTCACCAAGCCTTTCGCTCCGTGTATGATCAGGTAGTAAACGCGCCAATTGCCCTGACCAAGGCTTGGTTTGATACAATAAAGAAGAAGATTGGAGAAATTCGACTTCCGCAAGTAGCACAAGAAGCCTATGCAGGAATCGGTGCTGCTGAAAGAACTGTTAAGGATGCGTTTAGTGACGCAAAGGACCTGATCCAACGAATCAAAAACACAAAGCTAGATGAGTTGAATGTTGGAGGAATTACTAAGGGTACGGGTAAGATTGATTATGTAGAAGAAACAGGTCGCCTTGGTGGTAAACGCTATAGTGAAAAAGACTTGAAACTTTTAGGCAATTATCTTGAAAAAAGAGGAGTAACACTCAAGGTTGGAGATGAGTTTTTGCCACCAGGAAAAGGAGGAGGCTTTAACTACAATACTGGGGAACTGGTATTGAAAAGTAACCCCACACAATACGAAGTTTGGCATGAATTGTCACACTATATTCAATATAAACAAATCGGGAGAGAGGCTTATTCAAACTTGCCACGTACTAGCGGACCAGTTCCAATGAATGATTTAACAAAATTCAATGCTCCTGAGCAATTTGTTTATGATATGTTATCAAATAACCCAAAAAGATGGAATTCCTTAAACGAAGCTGAGCAACTACATGCTAACTGGTATATAACACAATATGGAGGTATTCGATAATGAAGCTATCGAGAGAAAGAGCAGAACAACTGGCGCTTGAATATGTAAATAAAGATAGGAATGAAAACTTCAAGTTAGAACTAATTGGTGTGGAAGTCTCTAAAATTTCTCCAAAATATTGGGCCGCTACTTTTGAAGTTAGAACTTCAGAAGGGGATATTTTAGAGGGTCCTTTACTTATACTTGTGGATGATGATTTAGAAAAAGCTATGAGTTTAGATGAGGCTGTTGAATTTCACATAGCTAATAGAGATAAGTAAAGTAGTCTTTCAGAACCAAATTGAATGAACCTTGATTGGCTTTTAAGCCTTGCAAGGTTTTTTCTTTAAATTTTTTTAAAGACAGCTGATAATTAATAGAAATTAAAGATACATAACGGTCATGCAGAAGTAGTCAAGTGGGTGTTTGAACTGAAGCGATTCCATAAACAATGGTCTTTGTCCATGCCAGTGGAGAAGTTAAATGAGGAAGGTTATAAAACAACACAAGGTAAACAATTTACCAAAGTTGCGGGGATTGTGCTTGCTTCTTTGGCTCCGGTGGGACAGGCAATGGAACAAAAAAGCAAACAGGGAAATCGGGCGCCGCACGCCTTATTTTACATAAAACAGCCTATGAATTACCCGAAATGAAAGAGAAAGAAGTAGTTTAATATGGGTATAAATGGCTGACTTTTTTATTTGTAGCTTTTAAGATTAAAATATAGGGTACCCGTGAAGCTAGTCCTGATGGAATTCGTAAAGTAGACAAAAATATTCTTGGTCAAATGGAATCGGTTGGAGGGCATACATTAGAAGGGCATGTTGGAGAACAACGAGGAGTTGATTAAGAGAGCAATACATGAGGATGTTGAAGCAGCTACTTCATTTACAGCTATTCAACGGACAAACTTTTAGCGACCAAAAACAACGTTTTATGCGAAAAGAGCCTACGAAATTAAACAGGCTCGTTAGTTTAAAGATAGAAATAGTAATGAATTACTTTAATTGAAAATATAGGGGGCGTTTCAATGAGTCTATTTGATGAGTGTATTGAAGTACTAGTTGAGAATGTACATGTTTTTTCTGATAGTCAGAGAGAGCAAGTTTTAAGTGATTTTGAAAACTCTTTTCCATTTACTGAGTGGGGGCGTATTGATTGGGAGAAAGTGTCAAGTCATGCTAAAGTGCATACAGTCGATGAGATAATCAGATAATCTCCTTTTTACAACAAAACATGAAAGAATACGGAAAAGTTGTTTATGTAATTTGGGATGAAGGAACATTACCAATAATTCAATCTACTTTATATAAAGTTTTTGAAGTCATAGATGATGTTACCGCTGTAAGTTTTGATACATGGATATTTTTCTCCGACTTTAGGTTATGTTATTGAAATATTTCATGATGGTGAAGTAAGAGTAGGTTTAAAGTAAAATTGATTATGCCCTAAAAACCTTACGTAATATATCTTATGAGGGGTTATTATTTAGAACATTAACATGGACCAGTGTGGGATTTGATTCAAGCGATTGCGAGCTCACACTAAATTTTAGGTTCTGCAATTTTTGCAAAAAGGGAAACTTTGGTTTATGAGTTTCCCGTTTTTTCTTTTCCCGACTTTGACAGTTACAAAAAAAACAAAAGGCTGAAAACGTTGATTTAACAATGTTTTCAGCCTGTATTATCATTTTTGTTATGTATATATGCAAGTAGATATGCATTGATTTTTTTATAAAAATTTAGTATAGTAAATTTCAAGAACTAATTTTATAATAATCTAAAAAAACCTTATTGTAAATAGTTTTATGCATATCTACATTTCAAAAAATATTTAACTCCTTGAAAGTGTTGACCTGACTCTGTTTTCAAGGAGTTTATATCTTTTTTACTGTCAAAGTCGGGAGGGGTTATTATTTAGAACATTAACATGGACCAGTGTGGGATTTGATTCAAGCGATTGCGAGCTCACACTAAATTTTAGGTTCTGCAATTTTTGCAAAAAGGGAAACTTTGGTTTATGAGTTTCCCGTTTTTTCTTTTGTTGTGACTGCGTTGATTATGCACATAGGGTCTTTTTATAAAGAATAATCATTCAACTTTTTCAATAAACACCACATTGATTTGAAGTGGGTCAGATTCACGCACTTCTCCGTCATACCCGACTTTAACTTTATCCCCGACATGAAAAGTGGTTTCACTATTCTTTGAAAGATCCACATGTACTCTGCTTCCGGATTTAGTGATTTCCCCTTCGTCAATATGAACAAGAGCAGTTTGATCATATATTTCAGTAATAGTTCCTGTAAATGTGGATGTAACGTCACTCGTTATTGGTTTATTGTCAGTATTATTACATGCAATGAGCAGAATGATTAAAAAGCTTGAAAATAAAATCCAAATTTTCCTGATCAAAATACATCCCCCCTCCATCTCGGAATTTTTATTACTTACGTTTCATACCTTAGAAAATCAATAAAATTGACGAAACCCGTTCTTGTCACCATTTTAAGGCAAAAATTCAATTTTTGACCACAGACTTATTCTCGTCGGAAATTTTAAGCGAGCAACCCCCTTTTTTGTACGTTAAGAAAGTATAAATTTCCAGCAAAGAAGCGAATTCGACGTAG
>ERZ1673768.94-NODE-95-length-4744-cov-21.982299_pt1 | contig 4744 bp, 7 predicted proteins | sample MGYA00580142_ERZ1673768 | MGnify/ENA primary metagenome ERZ1673768 (study PRJEB41219, sample SAMN04549649) | soil metagenome | isolation source: soil | place: USA: Texas, La Sal del Rey | collected 2008-06-23 ... | reverse complement strand
AAAATTCCTTTAAAAAAATCAAAAATACAAAAAATTTACGTGCGGAATATGCGTTATATAATTTCACTAAAAAATGAGTATTGGATTTATACCAATGTAAATATAACAGGTAAACTTTGCTATAAAATTTAGTGCAAAAATAATAAATCATTAATCCTTTCCGGAACATTTTTATATTGTACTGGACCTTCTTGTTTTGTTTTATCTGGTACGCCATTAAGAGAGAAAGGAACTGATGAATATTTATTAGGCACAGTACTAATTTCGCGACTAAAGGCATCTCTTGGCTCAGCACCGATCGGAACAACTAATTTTGGACTAAGTAACTTAATTTTTTCTACGATTACTTGTTTACAACTTTTCGTATCTGTTTTCCCATTCGCATTGGCAACTCTTGCGAAATCTGTAACATAAGATCTTTCTGCGATACTTGATTTAATTCCTAAATTTTTTACTAGAGCGAGATATTTGTGTATTCTCGAAAAGTGCCCCTTGTACTTGGACTTGAGTTTTCCGGAATTGTAACCGAAATTGGCACCGGTGTAACCAATGTAAAAGTAGGTGATCGAGTTGCCGTAGAACCAATTCTTTATTGCGGTCATTGTGAATTTTGCTTGCGAGGCGACTACAATCTTTGCAAATATACAAATGCCGGTTTCATTGGATTAAGTGATGACGGTGGTTTTGCAGAATATGTGGTAACAGATGTATTTCGTGTACATAAATTGCCGGATAATTTGACACTTGAAGAAGGCGCACTTGTTGAACCGACAGCTGTTGCTATCCATGCCGTTCGCAAAAGTGGGTTACGGGTAGGTCAAACATCAGCCATATTCGGTGCCGGACCGATTGATTGGCTTACTAACACTCCTTGTTGCAAAAAGAGCAGGTGCTACAGAAACATTTGTTGTCGATGTTTCCCCTGAACGATTGGAAAAAGCAAAATCGTTGGGTGTCACATATGTAATTAACCCAGTAGAAGAAAATGCGGTAATAATCATTGCAAAAAAAATAAACAAAAAATCACAAACATTAAAAAAGGAGCATAATCTTTTCTATACGAAGGACTGCAGGTGGAAGTAAATAAAATTTTTTTAGAACTTGAAAGAATTGAGTTTCTTGGTAGAGAAACCTACTGTTGGAAGCTATAATCAGTTTCAAAAGGTGTCGGCTCTTTTAACGAAGGACTCCACTAACTTGCTGGACGATTATGAAGGGGATTCCTTTTTTTTGTTGAAGGAATTCGCATTTTTCCTTATTTTTCCAAGCCCTCTTGAAACTTACTATATGCCTTTCCATTAATAAATTTTACTCCAATCAAATCTGTTCCATATTGTTGTGGTCTTGTATATCGCCACCAATTAGCTTCCAATTCCGAACTTCCATCCCCATTTTTTATTTCAGATTCAAATTGTGGGGAAATATCACCCATTAGGGACAATACTTCCTCATAAGTCATACCCCCTTCACCGGTTTTTGGGTCACCAATTCGAATCTTTTCGAAATTTTCTAAAGTTACATGTTCATTTAACAACAATTTTTCATCGGTTTCTTCTGCAGTTTTTTTCGAGGATTGGCAACCTGTTAAAAATACACATGCAATTACGAATAAAAATGGCAACACAAAAATTTTACTTTCTACATGTTTTAACACAAATATCCCCTCCCTTTTTCATTTGTATTTACTTATAATTATTTTAAGCGATGCAGAAAATCCCCGTCTACTGGATTTTTACTTTATATTTAAAAAGGCAACTGCACCGGTTGCCTTTTCTTTCGTTTTCATTATATTTAAGTCTACCCGAACTAGTGCCACAATTTGTATAACCGCTGTATAAAATGTATATATCATACGATTTGCAACAGTTTTATTCATATCAATACATAATCATACGCCAAAATTAGTTCCCCGTACAGACTTCTAGGAAAGCCTTCCTATTATTCCAGAGTCAAATTATTCATCCTAATACTACTTACACGTTGTATTCCTTTTCAAAAAGGTTCTTCATTCAACTTAATCGGTGTAATAATACCTTGTTCCCAGTCCGACCGAGTTGCTGCATATATAATCGCATCCATAAGCGATCCATCATCATTTTCCCATGCATCCCTTAAGTATCCTTCCTTCACAAATCCGGATTTTGCTAAAGTTTTTCTCATAGGTATATTATCATAACGAGTATAAGCCTCAATTCGTATTTTCTTATCAGGAAGATTAAATATATAGTCTTTTATCCAGTTAACCGCTATGGTTCCGTAACCTTTTCCTCTCCATTTTGTTGCCAGACGGATGTCAAATAAAGGAATCGAATCCGTTATATCATCTAGAATAATCAAACCGATCTTCTCGCCATCTTTATTCATCCAAAATGTTGCCCGCTCATCCTGAAACCAGCCTTTTTGAAACGATTGCATAATTTTATATTTTGACGGATAAGGATCACGATGAAATTCCCACGTATTTTCTATAAAAAAAGCAACTAATTCTTCCAATTCATCTTTTAAAGGTGAAAAAGTCAATTCTCCCATCTAACTATCCCCTTATTTTATATTTCTTTTTAATATTTTAATTCCTTTATACCATATTTCCAACATTTTCTGCATTATAATGTTTCAGGTTGCGGAAATTATTATTTGCTGAAGCGATGCCTGACAGTTTAGTATTTAGCTCCACTTTATTCATCGAGGACCTCTATTAAAAAAATCCGTTCATCAAAACTACCTCGTTCTTCAGCCTTTTTCAAACGAATTTGCTCAACTTTATCGATATTAGCAGCATGAACTTTGGCAAGGGCGTGTATAATTTCTAATAAATCAGCCAATTCCTCCAAGGCCTCTTCGTTTGTCTCTGAATTCAAAAACTCATCTAATTCTTCTTTACTCTTTCTACGTAATTCGGTAACATATTCCTCTTCATCTAAAATTTCCGTAACAGCTAGTTTACCAGTGCTTTTTATTATCTCCGGAATTCGATCCCTGACAAGTTTGTTATGTATTGGCATTAAGTGCCTCCATATAAGTTTTAGTATTTATTTTACTAACTACTATTATAATAGATTTAATAGGTTCGATAAAGCAGCTTTCCAAATTACAATTTCCCATAAAAAATGATTAATTCTGTTCTGCGGGCTTCAGTTTCGAAAAGACGACAATGGAGATGAGAATTATTAAACTTTCTCATAAAGAAAACTCGGCGATTGCCGAGCCTTTAGGCGAAAGCAGAGCCGTAGTCAGCGAAAATACATTTTCGCTTGCGAGGTAATGCTACCGAAGCTTCTCTAGTTCACCGAAAAAATATAAAATTTTTTCGGCTGCGATGTATTCCAGTGAAGCTTTCCTTATGCACTTATACTTAATTCTTAAAATTTCCAACTACGTCGAATTCGCTTCTTTACTGGAAATTTATACTTTCTTAACGTATTAAAAAAAGTTTGAGGTCACAATCCTCAAACTCCTTAAGTTGAACTACTTTTTTGTATTTTTATACTACCGGGATTAATAAATTCTTTCCGAGTATACCTACACTTCGGATAATTACTACATCCAACAAACTTCCCAAACTTCCCATTTTTAACTTGTAACTTCCCACCACATTTTGGGCATTTACTATTATCGATATTTGCCTTTTGCTTCCCTTTCGCGTTATTAATATTTTGTACATGCTGTTTTACAATTTCCTTCTTTTTGTTTTTATTTCCTATCAACAATTTATTTAACTTACCAGATATCTTTTCGGCTGTTTCTTTACTAGTAGCTGTTGTTTGATACTGCTCAATTGTTTTAATCAAGTTTCTTACATAGATAACATCAGCATCCTTAAAATTCATTCCTGTTTTAAATGTGGCGCTTTCAAAAAACACTAAAATCGAATAATACGGTACCAACTCAAACTCAGGCCCCAACCATTCTTTTAAACTCTTAATATGGCCTTTATTTTGCCAAATGGGATTCAAAATTCAGAGACGACTATATGGTCAATTTGAGAGTATCCCCCTGCCTTTGGTATGTAAAGATCGTGAAAAACCTTATATTGATTCGGCTTAAGCTTTTCAAGTTTCTCAATTTCTTTTTGGACTCTTCTTTCTCCCGCTTTTCCGGTCCACTTCGGTAGGTTTTTGTTAACCCATATACTAATAGCACCAAGTACGAAGAATATGACAACAACCTGTATAATTCCTTCCACTTCATCAAAGCCCCTTTATTACGTATTCTGTACAATCATTTCATTCTCTCCCAAAGGCTGATTACGACATTCATTTCTGTATTATCGAAATTGGTGAGCTTTCTACGACAAGCTCGATAGTCTATACAGATCATTTCATTTTTTAGTAAAGTTTCATCACTTGCAGGAAACTTCAATACTTCATTTTTTCGAGCCACTTTTACTAGTTAAGTAGTCTCCCGAACTTACTCCCTTTACAAATCCATCTTTACATAATACAAGAAAGGCTGATCTTGGAGTTCCTCTTCTTTCTTTAAGACGTTTCTTCACCAAAAATTTCTACAACAGCTAAATCCTATACTTTTCGTGGACAATCCGTCATATTATGTACCAAAAGCAGTGGTCTGTTTGTAATTCCCGTATGTTTCTCCTTTCTCATCACAATTCTCCTTATCTTCCATTATACAGCGATATTTTTACAATTTTCAACAAAAATAGTCATTTTATACCAATTTCCTTTTATGGTAGGTTACTATTCACAGCCCCCTAATTCTGGGCATGACAAATAAACCGATTTTTTCA
>ERZ1673768.90-NODE-90-length-5954-cov-20.561621_pt1 | contig 5954 bp, 6 predicted proteins | sample MGYA00580142_ERZ1673768 | MGnify/ENA primary metagenome ERZ1673768 (study PRJEB41219, sample SAMN04549649) | soil metagenome | isolation source: soil | place: USA: Texas, La Sal del Rey | collected 2008-06-23 ... | reverse complement strand
TGTTGTACTCTTCTCTAAATATTGCAATTATGACAAATAAATTTTAGTGTCAGAAAAGGAGGGAAGGAATGTTAATAAAACTAGGAAAAAAAGCAACGTTCCTCCTTATGGCAGTATCAATATTAAGTTTAATGGGTTGTGGAAGTCTAAATAAAATTCAAGCAAAACAAATTGAAGAAAAACTATCTGAAATGTACGGAGGTACGTTTGAAGTCCTTGCACTGGGCAACAGATTTGGGACAAGGACGAATGATTATGTAAAGGCATATGTTAAAGAGGTTGACTCGGGTGTTGTATTCTCCGCAAAAATGAACACAAAAGGCGAGATAATAGCTGATGGTTATGCAATTAGAAAAGTTTCAAGGCAACTTGAAGAGCTACTCAATAAAAATTTGGAAAGTGAAGGAATTTCAGGTTCAAGCATGATGCAAGGAATAGTCAGTACAGATACAGGAGAAATAGAGGTAGGCATGTCCTTAGATGACTATATTGCTAAACATAAACCTGACTCATTTGGTGGTTATTTAGTAGTGAAAGAAAGCCCAAATAATACAGGGGCAGCTTTTATTAATGCATTCCAAAAGACATTTGACACAATCAAAAACATTGAGTTAGTAGCAAACGTCTGGATAATACCTGAAAAAAATTATGATGAGATTGTTGTGGAAATGTCCCAACTCCCTGATATAGATAATAGTTGGTTTGATGATAAAAATACACTCAATTATTTTAAATTTGTTATGAGTACAGATGGTGTGAACATGGCTGAGAATGAAATAAATCAACATTTCCAAGGGGGAAAGTAGCTTAGTTTTATTTGGAAAAACTAAATTAGCCAAGGGTATTCCATTTACAGATTCACATTAACCACTGGAACCAATAAAAATCATCTAAGAGTAATTAAGCTACTTATATAGTATCATATACTCTCGATTCAGAATAGGAGGATTGATAGTGTTTAAAACACTATGCAAAAAGGTATGTGTGATTTTCATTATCATGTCAATCTTAGGATTAATGGGATGCAGAAATCTAGATAAAAATACTGTTGAGCGAATAGAAAAAGCATTAACAGAAAAGTATGGCGGAACTTTTAAGGTACTTGCACTCGGAAATCGATATGGAACATTAACAAATGATTATGTACAAGCAGATGTAAAAGCGGTAGATTCAGACGTTGTATTTTCTGCCAAAATGAGTCCAAAAGGGGAAATATTGGTAGATAATTACATTAGTAAAACAGTTTTAAGTCAACTTGAAAAGATGCTTAATAGTAACTTAGAAAGTGAAGGAATAACAGCGAAGAGTATGATGTTTGGATTTAGTAAGACCAAAACAGGAGAGGTAGAATTAGGTACATCTTTAAGTGATTATATCTCTAAGTATAGACCTGATTTCTTTTCTGGTTATCTAGTAATAAAAGAGAGTCCAAATAATACTGGTGCAGCATTAACGAATGCATTTCAAAAAACATTCAATGAGATTCAAAATATAGAACTAAGGGCAAATGTTTGGGTAATTCCGGAAGAAAGTTATGATGAGGTTGTTACTGGTTTTTCCCGACTTCCTGATGTAAGCAATAGTTGGTTTGAAGATAAAGAGACATTGAGTAGTTTTAAATTTTCAGTTGAAACAGATAGTGTAAGCCCAGATGAGAATGAACTAAATAAACTGCTCCAAGGAGGAGTTAAACTTGACTAGTTATACAGGCACTGATTTGCGTATAGGTACCTCTTATGAAGCCGGGAAAAATCCGGTAGTATGTGAAAGTTTTTCATGTATTAGCAAAGGTAAATGATCGTTATAAAAGGAATCTTCTAAATACGCAATGATACAAAATTCTTAATAAATTTGTATTACACCAATATCCATTATTAAAAACAAATTTCCATGACAAAAAGGAGGCAGGGAATGTTAATAAAACTAGGAAAATCCCTCCTTATGGCAATATTAATATTAAGTTTAACGGGTTGTGGAAGTCTAAATAAAATGCAAGCAAAACAAATTGAAGAAAAACTATCCGAAATGTATGACGGGGAGAAATTTGAAGTTCTTGCACTGGGCAACAGATTTGGGACATTGACCAATGATACGGTAACAGCCTTTGTGAAGTCAAAAAAAACGGATGTTGTGTTTGAATGTCAAATGAATACAGATGGGGAAATTGTTTCAAATAACTATAAAGGTAGATTAATCGAAACTAAAATTGAAGTTCTTCTTAAAGAAAACCTAAAAAAACAAGGAATTACGTCTGAAAGTCTCTTATTTATATTCGGAGGGAAAGATATTACTACGCTAAATTTAAATATGGAACCGAGTGACTATATATCAGACTATTCTCCAGAGTATGTTTCCGGATATTTAGTTTTAAAGGAAAATGAAAATCTTTCAGGAGATGCATTTTTAAACGGATTAAGAAAAACACACGAGGACCTTCTAAATACGCCATTGCAGGTAAATGTTTGGATTATTTCAAAAGAAAACTATGATGATTTAATAGGTGAGTTTACCAAATTACCCGATATTAGTAATAGTTGGTTTGAAGAAAAGGAAACAATTAGTTTTCTGAAATTATCAATTACAAATGACGGTCTAAATATGAATGAAAGTGAAATAGGTAAACTTCTCCAAGGAGGAAAATGAAGTGAGGTTTTTTCTGATTGAGAACCAAAAGCTACTAAACTAGATCGTAGTTCAAAACAAGAACAAATAAAATGTATTTCCAATTACCAGATTAAAACAAATAACAATATAAGAATTACTTTTCTGTTGCAACATATATTATCGAATGGAAAAGGAGGATAAAAGTGTTTAAAAAACTAGGTAGAAAGGTAGGTGTGATTCTCATTATCATGTCAATCTTATTATTAATGGGATGCAGATATCTAGATAAGTATACTGCAGAGCGAATAGAAAAAGCATTAACAGAAAAGTATGGGGGAACATTTGAAGTGCTTGCACTCGGAAATCGATATGGAACAATGACAAATGATTATGTACAAGCAGATGTAAAAGCGGTAGATTCAGACGTTGTATTTTCTGCCAAAATGAGTCCAAAAGGGGAAATATTAGCTGATAATTATGCAGGCACATTAGTATCTAAACAGCTTGAGGAGATGTTGAATAGTAAGTTGGAAAGCGAGGGTATTACCGTTAAGAGTTTTATGACAGGATTTGGTAATGTCGATGCAGGTGAAATAGAAATAGGTACCTCCTTAGATGATTATATTGCTAAACATAAACCTGACTTCTTTGGTGGATATATAGTAGTTAAAGAAAGTCCAAATAATACAGGTGCTGCTCTTACGAAGGCGTTGCAAGATACGGTTCATGCGGTTCAAAATATTGAGATACGTATAAATGTCTGGGTTATACCGAAAGAAAATTTTGATAAAATTGCGACGGATTTTTCTCAGCTTTCTGATGTAGACAATAGTTGGTTTGATGATAAAGATACACTAAGTAACTTTCTGGTTTTTGTTAATTCAAAGGGTGCGGACATCGATGAGAATGAGTTAAATCAACTGCTCCAAGGTGGAGATAAAAAATTTCAGTAGTAATGTGACAGTTTTTCAGGAGTTAGTATAAAAAGATAAATGATCTTTAGAATAAGAATCTTCCTAATACGCAATAATACATATATTTTTAACCTATATTACTTTAATACCTATTATTATAAATTTCCATGACAAAAAGGAGGCAGGGAATGTTAATAAAACTAGGAAAATCCCTCCTTATGGCAATATTAATATTAAGTTTAACGGGTTGTGGAAGTCTAAATAAAATGCAAGCAAAACAAATTGAAGAAAAACTATCCGAAATGTATGACGGGGAGAAATTTGAAGTTCTTGCACTGGGCAACAGATTTGGGACATTGACCAATGATACGGTAACAGCCTTTGTGAAGTCAAAAAAAACGGATGTTGTGTTTGAATGTCAAATGAATACAAAAGGAAAAATTGTCTCAAGTAATTATCCGGGAAGGGCAATGAACACTCAAGTAGAAAATATTTTAAATAAAAATTTAGCAGACGGAGGAATAACTGCTGACAGCTTAACCTTTGGCTTTGGCGTGGAGGATGTTAGTGATTTAAAACCCAATATGAAATTGTCCGATTATATTTCTACCTATAAACCAGAGTATTTTTCAGGTTATCTAGTAATTAAGGAAAGTAATAATAATACAGGTTCAGCTCTTACGAAGGCATTCCAAGAAAGTTTCGAGGAATTGCAAAACACTCCATTGCAGGCCAATGTGTGGGTGATAGCAGAAGAAAGTTATGATGAGGTTATATCGGAGTTCGTAAAACTTCCTGATGTTAGCAATAGTTGGTTTAAAGATAAAAACACAATTGGTTCATTTCAATTTTCAGTAACAGCAAAGGGTGTAAACATCGATGAGAGTAAATTAAATAATCTACTCAAAGGAGGAGAGTGGCTTGACTTATACTGATGAACAGTTGCGTTATGCTACTGAATTAGCTTAATGTATCCAGGTTTCAAAATCCAAATTCAAATAGAGGAAAATAATTCAAATGCTAAATGAAATATTATCAATTATTTAGAAAAATCGATGAAATTCGGACGTTGGTCAACTATAATAATAATGAGGATAAATTTGGGTTTTACAAAATTGTCATTGATAGAAGTAACGGTCAGCGTTTCTTTTTGTGGAAATGAAATATTCTTGATCCGCAAAGCTGTCCAAAACTAGGGAATTCAGATTTAGAAATAAATAAATTTGACAAACATTACTAGGGTAGCAGAAAAAGGTAAATGGATTTTTCCAAAATAGATCTTTTAAAATGCAATAATACATTACTTTAGCAAACATATGTTACTTAATTCCATTATAAGTAAATTTAGTAACAGAACAGGAGAGTAAGAATGGTAAAAAAACTAGGAAAAAAAGCGAGGTTGCTGATTGTGATGATATCAATATTAAGTTTAATGGGTTGTGGAAGTCTAAATAAAATCCAAGCACAACAAATTGAAGAAAAATTATCCGAAATGTATGGCGGGGAGAAATTTGAAGTTCTTGCACTAGGTAACAGATTTGGGACAAGGACGAATGATTATGTAAAGGCAAATGTTAAAGCTGTGGATTCCGGTGTTGTATTCTCCGCAAAAATGGACACAAAAGGTAAAATAATAGCTGATAATTATGCGGGTGTTTTGGTATCAAAACAGCTTGAAGATATGCTGAATAGCAACTTAGAAAGTGAAGGAATAACTGCAAAAAGCTTAATGATAGCATTTAGCACTATCGATACAGGTGAAATAGAAGTAGGTATCTCCCTAGATGATTATATTGCAAAACATAAACCTGAATTCTTTGGTGGATATATAGTAGTTAAAGAAAGCCCAAATAATACAGGTGTTGCTCTTACTAACGCATTCCAAAGGACTTTTAATGATATTCAAAATATTGACTTGCGAGCAAATATCTGGGTAATACCGGAAGAAAGTTATGATGAGGTCATTGAGGATTTTTCTCGACTTCCTGAGGTCAGTAATAGTTGGTTTGAAGATAAAAACACACTGAGTAATTTTAAATTTTCAGTTAAAAAGGATAGTGTAAACTTGAGTGAGCATGAATTAGATCAACTGCTCCAAGGAGGAGAGTAACTTGGTTTATTCTGATGAGGAATTAAAAATAGCTACTGATCTTGCTTACATGGACTTTCATGTAGCATTGGAACAGCTAGAAGGGGAAGTGACCGTTGCTGAAGCTATAAAATATATAATTCACCATAATCATGAAAATTTAAGTTCTAAGGATGTCAAGCATTACGAGAAAGTCATAGAGAAAATAGAGAAGATTGAAGCAATAAACAATAATAAATGGAAAATTGCAGATTACAAAAATGATAATGAAGAAGGTCAAACCGGCTTTTACGGCATCGTCATTGACACAGGTGACGGACATATCGTTTCTTTTCGTGGAAGTGAGG
>ERZ1673768.82-NODE-82-length-8308-cov-20.928996_pt1 | contig 8308 bp, 9 predicted proteins | sample MGYA00580142_ERZ1673768 | MGnify/ENA primary metagenome ERZ1673768 (study PRJEB41219, sample SAMN04549649) | soil metagenome | isolation source: soil | place: USA: Texas, La Sal del Rey | collected 2008-06-23 ... | reverse complement strand
GAATTCAATAGAAATTTGTCGAAAATCCATCGAAAAATAAAGAAATCACCCCATCAAGCCATTTAGATAAAGTTCATTCAAAAATTACGATGAATTTCACTTAAGACGTGCGAAATGTGGGTTTCAACTTCCTTAAGTTGTGCAAAAAGCAATAATTTAAGAAATGACTCTGTCGTTAATTTTTTGTATAGAAATCTAATTTCATTGTTTTCACGTTTTCATCTAAAACTTTCAGATTTATCGGTGAAAACCATTGTTCAAATGAATTTTTTCGTGCAATCTTGTCCATGAGTTTGGTCCTTTTTAATGGATTTGGACGGATTACCACCAACGATTTCCATTATAAATATAAAGAACTTTTTCTTTGTTCTAAATAATAAAATTGAAAATTTTGCGTATTTTTAATAGTTAATTTAAATTAATGCAACACTAGTGCCGAAGTATATAAAGTTAATTAACATATGAAAGCTTATAAAACAATGGAAGAAATAGCGAGACTATTTAGAGATACCGGATTTACTACAGTAGAGTTTTATGAAAATCCAGATAAAAAATGGATAAGTGTGAATGGGAAAAGATAGCGAGGCTTCTTTATATTGAAGTGTATTTGTATATAGAATCATACGTACGGTGGTTTGAGAAGAGGCTAGCCAAATAATAGCTGGCCTCTTACTGGATTTTTTTAATTATTCAAGATATCGTCTAGCCCCAGCGTATTCCTCACCATATCCGGGCGCACGGTAATTATCAATGCGTACTGTAGAAGCTGTGTTTGGTGAATGGATCATTTTTCCACCCCCAATGTACATACCTACATGATGGACTCGTCCTTTTCCTTCATCATATGCAAAGAAAATCAAATCGCCAGGTTGCAAGTCTTCTTCCGCGACAGGTGTGCCTTGAACAGCTTGAACAGATGAATCGCGTGGAATTGTGATTCCATGGACTTTATAAATAGTATGGGTAAATCCAGAACAATCAAAGCCAAAGCCAGATGTACCAGCCCAAAGATAGGGGAGACCTAAAAATTGGTATGCTGTATCGAGTAAATCATCTGCTGTTGGTTTCGGAATATCCTTAACAGAATGATAAACTTGTACGTCTTCCTTTTTCAGCCATTTTTGGCCGTCACTTGGCGTTGCAACTTTAACGGCATTTTTTGTTTCGGCGATGACAGGAAGTCTCGTACTGATACTAATTTCCATGAAAGCCTGTTCGAAATTTGGATCATCATATAACAATGCTGTTGGTGAAGAAATGTGGGCAAAAGGTCTTTTCTCTAAAAACTTTTCAAATTGCTCATTTTTTGTTAATTGGTTTGCTGGCATCCAACCAGGATACCCAGCCTCTTCTCGTGGAGTTGGTTGACCATGTACAGCCACCTTTACCCAATCTCCTTGTTTTTCAAGGATGGTCACTTCTGTACCAAGTAATCCTTGAGTTTCCAAATTACCAACAAGCCAAAGCTTTTCATCATAAGTCATCGATGTTGTCCATTTCCACATGTCTACAGGATTCGTAATGGAAGGTTCATCAACAGGCCGAGTAATACCAGGTTCGGTCCATAAAGTTGCTACTGATACATCAATATAGGCATTTTCACCAACTTTAAGTTCTTCCTGCAAAGTATTCGCGCTGACTGAGGTCCAAGAAGTCAATAGAAAGCAGGTTACAATAACAATAGAAAGTAGCCATTTTCTCATCATTAACACACCTCTCATCTTTTATTTTTATAAAGAAACGGGGTTCAAACCAATTCCCGCAACTTCCGGCAACTGAATTTTCGAATTTTGAAAATATAATTTGGCTTGGTTGTCATTGAGCCATAACGGTGGGTCCAGATCAATTTTTGTAATATTTGGATGAGCAGCTGCTAGATGGGCTGCTGCTAAAACAGACAATGTTGATTCCATCATGGCACCAAGCATACACTCAATTCCAGCGGTTTCTGCTATACTAGCAATCTTATACGCTTCAGAGAGACTGCCGGCTTTCATTAGTTTAATATTAATGAGATCCGCTGCCTGCAGCTTGACAATTTCAATTGCATCCTTAGCGGAGTAAACACTTTCATCGGCCATAATCGGAATGTTAATCCTGTCACGAACAAACTTTAACCCTTGGATATCATGTTGGGGTACAGGCTGTTCGATGAATTCAATCGGGAAGTTTCGCTTTTCAAACTCGCCAATAATTTTTACAGCTTCCTTTGCATTCCAACCTTGATTGGCATCAATCCGTAATATAATGTCGTTACCTAATTCATCATAGATGGACTGAATTCGTTCTATATCCTTCTGTCCATTGATGCCCACTTTAATCTTTAACGTTGTGAAGCCTTGTGCGACGGCTTTTTTTGCATCTTGGACCATTTCTGATGGTTCGTTAATACTAATGGTCATGTCATTCACAAGTGTATTCACTTTACCACCAAATATTTGATAGAGTGGGACATTTAGCTGTTTTGCGTAGGCATCATATAGAGCCATACTTAAAGCTGCCTTTGCACTTGTATTTCCTACGCAACTAGTTTGAATGATTTTTTCATTAACTCCAATATTTTCTATGTCATTACCAATAATGCTTGGAAAGAGTATATTGTCTAAAATACTATTGATTCCTTGAAGGGAGTCGCCAGTAACCGCTTCAGTTGCGACAGCGGTACCGTATCCAGTCGTCCCATTTTCAAGCGTAATTTTTACTGTAATACTATTAATTTTTGTTGCTGTACGAACAGCAGTTTTAAATGGTTTTTTTAAAGGCGTATGTTCAGTAAAAAAATGTGCTTCACGAATTTTCACTTAAAAACCTTCTTTCTGTTATAGTCCTGATATTAAGTAAGCTGTTAGTATTCCATAATAGGTTCCGAGTAAGTTTCCTAATAACGCCATCAATACGCCAACAGGTACTAGTGACTGATGATAAGCCCCTGCTAAAACTGGTGCAGATGCCATACCACCAACATTGGCTAAGGAAGCTACACCCATCGTGAATAAGTCAAGTTTAAATAGTTTCGCAACTAGTAGCATAGCTAAAGCATGGATGAGTAAAATCATAAATCCAGATAGAATATAAATTGGCGCTTGGAAAATTTGTGAGAAATCGGCATGGGATGCGATTAAAGCAATAATGACATAAAGCATAACTCTTGATATTTCACTCGATCCAGGAATTTTAGCAACTGATGTTACAGCTAAAACTAAACCAATAATCGATGCAATAATAACTGCCCAAGTTGTTGTATTAAAAACAGCACCGATTGCTGGCAGATTTCCACCAATTTCCCAACAAACTGCGGATAAAAAGATACTCCCACCAACGATTACCATCATCTCATTGAAACCAATTTTCCCCTTCTCTTTTTCATCTGCTACAGCTACTTCTATCTCACTTGGAACATCTACACCTTTAGCACCTGTCCAACGATTAAAACGTGCCGCATGGGGAACAAGCCAAAACATAAACATTACCCAGATCGAATAGTTAATCGTATCCATTATTAAGGCGTAACCAAAAATGTTTTCTGGCACGTCTAAAATGTCCTGTAAGGCAACCATATTAGCTGAGCCACCTGTCCAGCTCCCACTAAGAGCAGCGAATGCTTTCCATGTATCTTCGGCATAAAAGCCTTTTAGCAATGAATACGTGATTACAAAACCAACAATAATGGTTAAGGATGCAAAAAAGAAGGTTAAAAGAATTTTAGGCCCCATTTTAATGATTTTTCGTAAGTCACAATGCAATAGCATGAGAATTAGCATAGCAGGTAGTAATAAATCTTTGACACCTGTATATACGGCATCATTCGAAGCACTATCTGCAAAGACACCAGCCGTTTGTAAAACAGCACCGAAAATGTAAATCAGGACAATACCAGGTATATATTTAAAAAGCTTGGAGTCCTTCCATTTCTTTTCGGCATAGGCTACAATGGCTGTTAAAAAAAGTAATACTCCTAAATAAAGCACACCATTTTGAATCAATTTTCTCTACCCCCTTATAATTTATAAATATAAAAAACCCAGCAAATAGGTAAGTGTGTGACCTATTTGCTGGGTTTCATCTGCGTATTATTTAACAGAAGAAGCAGCATTAACGAATTTTAAATATTTTAAATGAGCATTTCGAAAAGCAACAATAAATGCCTTTTGTGACGAACCAAAATAACGTTTTTCGAAGTCTGATGTTATTATTTCGATATCGAGAATAGATTTGCCAATTAGTAAACTTTTAATAAATTGCTTTGTCAAATCAAGTGTTGCAGAACAATCAGCATCAATGATTTCCCCACTATCCCGATCAACAACCAATCCGATATAAAAGGCATTATATTTTTGCGTAATCGGATTATTAGCCGCAGCCTTTGCATCACCGATAATAAAAATGGTTTCATTATTAAACATCGTATCACCAGCCTTTTACCCATCTACGCTAAGGGACATTTATGATGAAGTCACAAATGATTCTTACCGTATGCACTAGGCTATAACTCCATTTTTATAAAAATTTGAATAAATGTCAATATATAAATTTAAATTCTTTTAAAAACTAATATATTTATCGAAAGGATTGATAAATAGTTTATAGTATTAATCAACAATATTAAAGCGTAGGAAGACAAGTACTTAAACTTTGTTTTCTAAAACTTCCGTTTAAATAGATAAAGTCCCGCCCAAATCATGTTTGTGAGCCCCAGTGTTTTTTTAATTGGAGTATGCAAATTTTATTTTTATTTGTCAGACAAAATAACAAATATAGTTAACAGAATATTATTTATTATAATATAATTTTGTTAAATCGTACAATTACTGCAAGGATGTGGGAGAAATAGATATATGGAATATCCACTAAAGCTTAAATCAATTAAAAGGAAAACGTTATCAGATATGGTTGTGGATGAAATTATTACTCTCTTAACGACAGGTAAACTTAAACCTGGAGATAAATTACCATCTGAGCTTGAACTGGTGGAGATGCTTAATGTTAGTCGCTCCGTTTTGAGGGAAGCGCTAATTTCACTCGAAACATTAGGAGTGATTGAAAGAAGAACAAAAGAAGGGACCTTTATATCTCATAAAATAGGTACGCGCCCATATCATTTGATGCTATTACTGCAACGGATATAAATATTCTAATGGAAACACGAATGGCACAGGAACTCGGATTTGTCACATTAGCAGCAGAAAAAATAACAAAAACTGAACTGAAAAGTTTAAAAAAGTCGATAGATGCGATGAGAAATAATGTTGACAATTATGATGAATTAGATAAAGAGTTTCATAAAATCATTGCCAGTTCAGGAAATAATCATATTAATGAAGGCATCATTGAACCATTAATGTCTTTCTTTTATGAAACGTATAATAATATTATGAAATAGTTTGGCAAAGTACCTATATTCAAGTGGTTCTTTGTGGTCAACCATCTTATATGGGTGTGAACCTTGTTATCAGTGACCTCAGTTCTATATGATCTTGGCAACTTTAACCATATCCGTGATTCGAGAATATCTTGCTCAAGCAGCTTCAATTCCTCATAGGTAAGGATATAAACATAAAGAATGAACATGAATAAACTAACGTTACTTATGTTTCAATTCCTCATAGGTAAGATATAAACGTATTCTTTTCCGTTGATTTCAAATGTTGCCATTCCGGTTTCAATTCCTCATAGGTAAGATATAAACAATGGTTCAATGATGGTGAGTTAAAAGAGCGGTATTTGTTTCAATTCCTCATAGGTAAGATATAAACGTAGATGGTCGAGGACGTAAGGCAATTGGTGTGACGTTTCAATTCCTCATAGGTAAGATATAAACCTTCTTTTCCATATGTTTTTCGTTCAAAACTTAGCTGTTTCAATTCCTCATAGGTAAGATATAAACAAGCACTCACCTTACTTTCACTATTTCTATTACTATTCTGTTTCAATTCCTCATAGGTAAGATATAAACCTTTCTGAAACTGACTGCGCATTAGCCCGGCAATGTCGGTTTCAATTCCTCATAGGTAAGATATAAACGTATCGGACATTCCGCTCGTTGGGCTATCTGCGTACTGTTTCAATTCCTCATAGGTAAGATATAAACTAGCGGGTGAGAGGATAAAAGGATTATCCTCTCTTTGTTTCAATTCCTCATAGGTAAGATATAAACAAGAGCGATCGGACAACCCGGCCCTTGATGAGTTTGATTTCAATTCCTCATAGGTAAGATATAAACCTTCCGCAACTTTACGTGTTTTACGTGATATTCAGCGTTTCAATTCCTCATAGGTAAGATATAAACAGGAGGTGGATACCAGAAGAGAAAATATGGAGATTCTGTTTCAATTCCTCATAGGTAAGATATAAACTGAGGAGTATGAACACTATGGAGATTATATCCGCATGTTTCAATTCCTCATAGGTAAGATATAAACGGATATCACTGGTAGCTTTTCATGGGATTTACCTATGTTTCAATTCCTCATAGGTAAGATATAAACCATCAACCACTCTAAATCGAAAAGAGTGAGAAAAAAGTTTCAATTCCTCATAGGTAAGATATAAACAGAATCCGTAACCGTAACTTTTAGTGAAGACTCTCCTGTGTTTCAATTCCTCATAGGTAAGATATAAACCAGGTTTTTCTCAGGAGCTGCTCGACTTTTACAGTCAGGTTTCAATTCCTCATAGGTAAGATATAAACTTCAAAAGGTTGAATTAGGGAATTCAACCATCCGGGTTTCAATTCCTCATAGGTAAGATATAAACTTGGTGCTTGTCGATACGGGCGTTCGGGTTGGCGAGTGTTTCAATTCCTCATAGGTAAGATATAAACTGAAGAAATTCTCAAGAATTACCACTGGATGTTGAAGTTTCAATTCCTCATAGGTAAGATATAAACAATTTCATGGTGTCATACCTCTTGGCCTTCCAAGGATGTTTCAATTCCTCATAGGTAAGATATAAACGGTGGATTTAATTTATAAGTTTCAAATGCTTCCCAGTTTCAATTCCTCATAGGTAAGATATAAACGGTTATAGCCAAAACTTGCTAGATTTCTATTCTCAGGTTTCAATTCCTCATAGGTAAGATATAAACTTGCATGAAGCTTTGAAGCAGGTTGAGACGGTAGCTCGTTTCAATTCCTCATAGGTAAGATATAAACGCATAAGTGACATGGAAAAAGAGGCAACAGATTTTTAGTTTCAATTCCTCATAGGTAAGATATAAACGCAGACGCGAAGGACCGGAAAAATGCAGCTGGCAGCGGTTTCAATTCCTCATAGGTAAGATATAAACTTGACCGTTTGCAAGCTTACCTTCCTTCCATTCCTCAGTTTCAATTCCTCATAGGTAAGATATAAACTTTTCCGACCATCAATTGATCATGAAGTTCTCGGGCATGTTTCAATTCCTCATAGGTAAGATATAAACCCATTAGCGACCTTGTCCCATAAATTAAACCAATGAGTTTCAATTCCTCATAGGTAAGATATAAACTGTGGTAGTGTTTGGCATTGTCCAGTTTGTGCAGCGTTTCAATTCCTCATAGGTAAGATATAAACTGTAATAACTCATGCCGGTTATATATTGTACACGGTCAGGTTTCAATTCCTCATAGGTAAGATATAAACTATATCGGTTTTATTATTGAAAGTTTAGAAGACATTGTTTCAATTCCTCATAGGTAAGATATAAACATGGTAGCGGAACAATGGAAGTCTATGATGAGTATGAGTTTCAATTCCTCATAGGTAAGATATAAACCCCAAACAATCCTTGATTTAATAAGGTTTTTTTGTATTGGTGGTTTTGTGTTAATTATAATAAAAATTTGGCTTTTTAGCAATTATATTTTCCATAAATACACGTAATCTAGGCATTTTCTATTGATTATTTTTCAAAATAACTTGTCGTCGATCCCCCGGGGTTTGTACACTACTGCAGGTCGACGACAAAAATTTTCCACTAGTCCAATTACATTTTGTCAAGAATACAACGTGATGTTTTTCTCAATGAAAGAACTGGTCCATTCCATAAAACAGAGGGAACTTCCTCGAATAGGCTTTGGCGCCGGAGCACATTAAAGAGGAGCTAGTTTCTCAGTCGCTGGCGGTCGGAGGTAGACACGAAACTCGTCCGAAGTTTTTTACTTGTATTTTTATACTTTCTTATCCTATAAAGGTGCCTATTCCGAAGAAAAATAACGGATAGCACCATTTCTATGTTCTTTATACTTATTTTTTTACTTCACGCAAACATAATTTATATAGGGGCTGCTGAACGAATCACATGCAGAAAGTCATTTGAGAAATCAACCGT
>ERZ1673768.81-NODE-81-length-8582-cov-23.290958_pt1 | contig 8582 bp, 9 predicted proteins | sample MGYA00580142_ERZ1673768 | MGnify/ENA primary metagenome ERZ1673768 (study PRJEB41219, sample SAMN04549649) | soil metagenome | isolation source: soil | place: USA: Texas, La Sal del Rey | collected 2008-06-23 ... | reverse complement strand
TTGTAAGGGTTCGTGGCTGTTTTCTATATATTATAACTGCAAAATTCAGGTTATACTATGCATTGGGATTTGAGATTAAACAATTTCCGCACGGTTGGGATGTTAAGACAATGAGATTTCGGATAGATATATTAATTAATGGATTGTCTTATTCTATTATTAGAAATAATGCCTTATTTTACGTTTCAGACAAAGAAGGAGTACTAAACCTTAAAGAATTTTCAGAATGGTGTAAACGAGCACACTATTTCAGCTTATCATTTTCAAATTAATTCAGCTTATCATCTGAAATAATGTGCTTATTTTTTCACTTTATTTCAGAATGTGCAAAAATCAGTTCAAAATATTTCAGCGAATTTTATAGAAAAGAAACCCCCTCTAAAAAGTGGCATCTAAACGTATATAATCCTGAATGTTAATTCGAACTTTATATATCTCATTAGGATGAAGGATAAACTTCACATCTTGATCTAAAGGAATAAACCAATCCAAATATTTTTCCAAGAATGCTTTAAATCTATTTTGGATTCGCAGTTCAAAATGATATCCCTGCGCAATTCAATAAGCCTGTTGCCCAATCCAAACTCTCCATTCCAACTCATCATGGTTATAAACGAAAATCCTCCGTTTCATACCCCACTATCCTCTATGGCCAATCGGACGACTTCCTCATCGATTTGTTCTTTCTTTAATTGAAAACCAAATAACAAGCTGTTAATCGTTAATGTATTAATGACTCTGGGCCAACCTTGAGAACGTAATGCAATAGCTTCCAATGCGGATTCAGTAAATATCGGCATTTTCGCACCTGCTATTTTTAGGTGGTGATTAATATATAAAATAATCTCCTCTTTCGGTAAAGGCTGGATTTCATACTTTAGAATGAAACGTTGAGCTAGTGGCCGGTGATGATTCATTGTTAGCCGAGTTTTAAGATGTGTCAATCCTGCCAAAATTAAGACAGCCCTGAAGAGTAAAAATTCTTCGAGATAATTCCACCCAAACTTTGCCAAATATGTGATAATAAGGGTATGTAAAAAACCTAATATATTGGCATTTGGGGGGATTTTTTTATGGTAACGAGGAAGGAAAAGCGTGAAAAGGAAAAAGAGGTAAATTATTTATTCGAGTTGCTAAAAACACAAAATCACTTTTTTAAAAATTTGAACAATTTACTTAAAGAGGTTGACGATCCAAGGCACCAAAGCTATATCACCTATGACACGGAAGTACTTTTGATGATGGTTATTTTGAAAAATGCATGCAACTTAAAAAGTATGCGTGAAATGACAAATGAATTCAACAAGGAAGAGTGCATCAAAAATGTGGGAAAATGGTTGGGGAATGAAGATTTGGAAGAACTGCCCCATTATGACACAATCAATGATTTTTTGTCACGATTGAACCCGGCAGAACTTGAAAGGATCCGAATCGATATGATCAAGAAATTATTCAAAAAGAGGTGTTTTGAATCCTATCGTATCAATGGGAAATACTGGGGTATTGCCATAGATGGGACCGGTATTTTTACTTTTGACAAAAAACATTGTGAACACTGCCTGAGACGAGTGTACAAATACACAGACAAGGAAACGGGTGAAGAAAAAACAAAGACCATCTACATGCATCATGTCTTGGAAGCCAGTTAATTGTGGGAAATATGGTACTAAGTGTGGCCTCCGAGTTTATTGAAAATGAATCAGAGGACGTAAAAAAACAAGATTGTGAGTTGAAAGCTTTTTATCGACTGACTGCTAGACTGAAAGACACCTTTAAAAAACTGCCTATCTGTCTGATTGCCGATAGTCTTTATGCCTGCGAAAATGTATTGAAACAATGCAAGGCGAATAATTGGAACTACTTATTCCGTTTTAAGGAAGATCGTATCAAAAGCATCGCCGATGAGTTTGAAGCGTTAAAAAATATGGAAGAGGAGGAAGGCAAGAAAGCCAATGTGGTAAAGATACGTGAAAGCGAACAGCGAGGGGAAATCACCTGGGTGAACGATATTGATTACAGAGGCTTTGGGGTGAATGTTTTCGAATGCGAAGTAGAAGATGAAAAAAGAAAACAAAAATTTACCTTTATCACAGATATAAAAATCACAAAAAACAATGCAAAGAAACTGATGAACGCTGGCAGAAGCCGCTGGAGAATAGAGAATGAGGGGTTTAACAGACAAAAAAACCTGCGCTACCACATTGAACACGCAAGCAGCCAAGATTACAATGCCATGAAAAATCACTACCTATTAACCCAAATTACAGAGATTATCATGGTGTTACATGAGCATGGGTCAAAAATATTGAGAAGCATGAAGAAAACGATAAAAGAAATATCCTCGCGATTGTTAGAAGCCTTCCGTGGGCAAACACTAACAGACGAGGATATCGCACAACTGGGAAAACCTATGCAAATTAGGTTTACCTAGCGATTTAATTGTACCAAAGGATGTGATGTTTGGCAAAGAAAAAAAGTTATCCACAAAAAAAATAAGCAAATTTGGTTCTTTTTGACCCTTTTTGTAAATAAATTTAACTGGAAAATTTTACCAACTGTGAATAAGTCGTAATTGCATAATACTACCGAAAATTGATAAATTTACTCCTCATAGCTGCTCAAAGTAACAATAGATTGACAATATCATAGTAATGTGTCTGCAGAAGAATATATAAGAGAAGCATTACCATTCATAACGAGAGAAATGGGGATTTATAGTCACGATTAGAGCATTTTCAAGAAGTTCGACTAACTACTATAATATAATAGCCCATGCATTATACTTGGCGTCTAACAACATTCAAGTTATTATAGATAAATAAAATCCTTAATTAGGGTGATGATAAATGAAGTTTTCAAAGGCTACAGATTATGCTCTACATACGATGCTTTTTCTTACTGCAGCGACTCCGGATAAACCTGTTGGCGTTCAGCTGCTTGCTGAGAAGCAAAAGGTGTCACCAACTTATCTGTCCAAGATACTGACCAAGCTAGTAAAGGCTGGTATGATTGAATCCATAACAGGAGTGAATGGTGGATACAGGCTGAAACGAAATTGGGGAGATATTTCATTTCTTGACATTATTCATGCGATTGAGGGATCAGCCTCTTTGTTTGATTGTAGTTTCGATCACGGGCCAGATTGTCCGATTCAAAAAGTAGTATTGGCAGCAGAGGAAAAAATGGAAGAGCATTTGAGAAATAAAAAAATGTCCGATCTTGTGCAGGAAATGAACATCGTTTTCTAGCACATATTCTTTCAACCAATTATAGATAATATATATCTCTAAAATCTTTAATGAAATTATAAAAAATTAGGAGATTCAAAAAATGAACATGTATAAAAGTACCGTATAAGTTGATTCAAGATACAGCGATCTTTAATCCGGTATTGTAAAACGATGTCCCCGAAAGATTATAGGAAAAAATCGAAAGTTAAGGAGGAGTTTCTGTACGTAGTCTGCATATTCATATCGCTAACTGTCATCGAATTTTACTAGGGATTTATGACTGAAAAATCCATATACAGAGAAAATCAGCGCCTATCGATGGTGTTTCAAAGATGTGCGAATTATTTAAAAGTCAAATGAGCTAGTGGATGAGTTCTTATGTAAGGAGGTGATGCCAACATGTAATGTAATCATCGTAGCACAGTTAGAATACAGTATAAACTGAATTATGGTTATTTTCAGTAGTACTGGTTAGGTCTTAACAACATATGAGATGTACAGAGTAATTATTGGGCGTATACACATTTGGAAAGTTAATCTAATAAGAGGAAGTGAGTTAATCATGAAGGAAGTTGATGTTGTTATTATTGGAGGAGGTCCTGCTGGTTTAAGTGCTGGACTTATATTAGGACGAGCTAGGAAGAAGACATTGATTATCGATGAGGGGCAACCGCGTAATGCAGTCACCAGAGAGGCTCATGCCTTTTTAACACGTGATGGCATTAGCCCACATGAATTTAGAAATATTGCAAAAGAACAGCTTCGCACGTATCCGTCGGTTTCCCATTTGGAAGATACAGTCGAGTTGATAGTAGGTGAAGATGGACAATTTTTGTTGGAAACTGCTTCAGCGGTGAAGATAGCCGCAAGAAAACTGTTGTTTGCTATCGGAATGAAGGATCGTGATCTTGATATACCAGGGTTGGCGGAGGTCTATGGTAAGAGTGCGTTTGTATGCCCGTATTGTGATGGCTGGGAACTAAGGGATCAGCAATTAGTTGTCATAAACAGAGGAGCGACATTAATGCATTTTGTCCCATTGCTTTCTGGGTGGTCGAAGCAGTTAGTAGTTTGTACAAATGGTCCTGATGAATTGAGTGAAGCAGAACGTGAAGAATTGCGTGCACATAATATCCCGGTATTCAATACGCCAATTCATTCAATCCAATCAAATGAGGGCATGGTAAACCATGTTAAGCTTGAAGATGGAACAGAAATTCCGTGCACAGGAATTTTCTTCAAATCAGAATTGGTAATTGGATCGGAATTGCCAGTCGCACTTGGTTGCCGTATATCGGATACAGGAATAATTGAAGTCGATGAGTTTGGAAAAACAAATGTACCTGGTGTTTATGCAGCGGGGGATGCAACTACACACTTGCACCAATCTATTGTTGCAGCTGCTTCAGGCGCTGTATCCGCAACCGCAATAAACGGAGAATTAAATCGAGAAGAATGGCAGAAGAGCAACGTTTGATTCAAATTCTAAATATATTTATGAAGAGGACCTTAAATTTATAATGTACCCTTTGTAAAAGACACTTTTATAAGGCCGAGCTACTTGAAGAAAGTGATTCCAGCACTATGAAATACTCCTCATTGGTAGACAGATTAAAAATAAAAATCTCCTTCTATCTTTGGGGAGCATTTTCAACAATGGTAATTTTTGAAAAAATTGGAAGAATTTTTGCAACGAATGGAAGAAGCATTAAGTTCCAATACGATTCATAAAGGAATAGCTAAAATAGAAAAAGAAATTCAAGGATTAAAAAACAAAAAGAATAAATTAGTGGATATGAGACTGGAGAATATTATCGATAAAGATACGTATGAAGATAAATATAATTCACTTATGCAAGAGATTAATGAGAAAGTACAAACAAGAGAAAAGTCCTTATCGAATTTAGAAGAAGAAAAGGATATTAAAAAACGCTTGTTAGCTTTCAAAAAAGTATTGGAACAAAATGAAGTGATTGATACGTTTGATCGGTATGTATTTGAAAGTGTCGTTGACAAGGTAATTGTCGGTGGAGTAGATGAAGAGGGAAATAAAGATCCTGCCATGATTACGTTTGTATATAAAACGGGTTTAAGTAATAGTCTAGATGGTGAAAAATTTAAACCTGCTAGAAGAAATGCGAAAAAAGAAAACACAAAAACATCTAATGAATTGTGTTCACATACAGTCAACGAGGATAATAAATTGTGTTCACATAGTAGTGACGACACATGTAGAGTGTTGCGCGTTACTAAAAAAAATATAAATTTATGGAAAAGCTCGGTTAATTCTTTAGTTTTAGACGAGCTTTTCCAAACTAAATAAATAAACCTCATATAAATTTATACTGCTGTTTATGCAATGCATGCTTCACACCCCATTTATGCATTGCATGTAATAATGGTTCAAGTTCCTTTCCATATTCCGTAATGGAGTACTCGACTTTTGGGGGAACTTGTGGATACACGAAACGCTCAATAATATCTTCATTTTCCAATTCTCGTAAATTTTTGGTTAACATTTTTTGGGTGATATTGGGGATGCTACGTTTTAAATCACTGAAGCGCATTGTTCCATTTTTTAATAAATGGAGTAAAATAATCGGTTTCCACTTGCCAACAATTATTTCAAGGGCATCTTCAACCCGACATAAATTCGGTTCGATATTCATTCGAATCCCTCCAATAGTATCCTTTTGTATACTATACCACTTTTTTTTGCGTACTTACATGGATATTGATTGTAACTTATAATGATATTACAAAGGTTTATATCGAATTCATCATTTGCAATTTGATATATAGAAATATTATTTTGAAGTAAATGTGTACGAAAGAAGGTAATAAAGATGGGTATGGAAAAATATCGGATAGATCCGAGCAAAGGCTTGGAGTTTGGTATCTATACACTAGGGGATCATTTAGCAAATCCTTATACGGGGAAACGGATTTCTCCTCAACAGCGGTTGCAAGAAATTATTGAGATCGCCAAACTTGCAGAGCAGGCCGGAGTCGACTTTATAAGTGTTGGAGAAAGCCATCAAGAATATTTTACCACTCAAGCACATTCAGTCGTGTTAGCTGCGATTGCTCAAGCAACGGAAAAAATAAAAATTGGCAGCTCTTCAACAATTATTAGTACGTCAGACCCAGTACGAGTTTACGAAGATTTTGCAACAATTGATTTAATCTCAAATGGCCGTGCTGAAATTATTGCCGGACGGGCGTCAAGAGTCGGGCTCTTTGAACTGCTTGGCTATGATCTACGGGACTATGAGGAATTATTTGAAGAGAAATTCGAATTATTATTGGAAATCAATGAAAATGAAGTGGTTAATTGGAATGGTCAGTTTCGAGCACCATTAAAAAATGCAAAAGTCCTTCCACGACCAAAAGAAGGGTCAATGCCAATTTGGCGTGCGGTGGGCGGAACTCCTGCCAGTGCAATAAAAGCCGGTTATCAGGGTGTTCCAATGGCCCTAGCAATGCTTGGCGGTCCTGCATCTTACTTTAAACAGTCGATTGATGCATATCGTGATGCGCTAACTCGGCGTGGGCTTGATCCGACAGATTTCCCAGTTGCAACAACCGGCTTTTTCTATACAGCAGAAACAACCCAGCAAGCATTAAGCGAATATTACCCTCACATAAATGAAGGAATGAAACGAACGAACGGCCGCGGCTTTGCGAAACAATTATTTGCCCAAGGCGCAGACCAACGCAGCATAATGAATGTCGGCAGCCCTCAGCAAGTCATTGAAAAAATTCTCTACCAACATGAACAGTTCGGACATCAACGATACATGGCACAAATGGATTTTGGGGGTGTGCCTTTTGACCGAATTAAACGAAATATCGATATAATCGGAACAGAAATTCTACCTGCAATAAAAAAATATACAGCAATAGTTGAGGGGGGCAAAGAATGAAGGTTGTCGGATTATCCGGGTCAAAAGTTGGTTCAAAAACAAGAACGGCAATGGATGCCACATTAAAAGAATTGAAGGAAAATTATCCGGAAACTGAAGTAACGTTAATTGATTTAGCGGAATATGATGTTCAATTTAGTGATGGTCGCAATTATTGGGAATATGAAGGTGACACAAAATATGTAACAGAAACGATTATGGATGCAGAAGCCATTATCATAGGGACGCCAATATTCCAAGCATCAATTCCAGCAACATTGAAAAATATTTTTGACTTGCTTCCGGAAAGGGCATTTGAGGGGAAAATCGTCAGTATTATTGTTACAGCCGGAACATCAAAACATTACTTAATAGCCGAGCAACAATTAAAGCCCATTTTATCGTACATGAAAGCACAAATTGTTCAATCATATGTTTTTATAGAAGAAAAAGATTTTTATCGGAAAGAAATTATTAATGATGATGTTATTTTCCGAATTCAACGCTTAGTGGAAGATACGGTTGTGTTGACGGAAACTTTTGCAAAGATTCGCGAGGTGAAGGAAGCTGAGTATGGTTTTTAACGTTCAGTTATGAGGAAGGACAAATCGTTCTTCCTTTTATTTTTAAAAAGTCAAAAATAATACTTTTTTGTTGACAATGACACAAGTGGTAATTTATAACAAAACTATGTTGTAATGCAAAGTAGTTTTTGGCTACCATTGTGATTGATGTAGGAAGTAGGTTATCTCTGTCTAGCTATTTGCAGGGATAGACTGCCTTTGACTATATGCAAGCTTTATTATGGATAGGCAGTCTAGGAAGTTTTTTTTACCGATACGTAATATGAGTAGATAACCCGATTTTTTGGCTAAAATCATTCACAAATTTTTTCTATCTCTTTCACTTCATCGAGACTCAGCTTCACCATTTTTGCCACTTTTTCAACTGAAAAACCTTCCCGTAACAGCTCAGCAGCTAAATTCCTTTTTTCTTCCATTTTCCCTTTTTCAATCCCTTTTTCAATTCCCTTTTCGATTCCTTTTTCGATTCCCTTTTCAATTCCCATTTCCAATCCTTTTTCAAATCCTTCTTCCCTCACAGTTTTAAAATATTCTGCAAGTGTAGGTGCTTCTTTAATTTTTTCAGAATACAGCATATGTTTTGCCTCCTTTTCAATGTTAATCGATAAGTCTTTCGTTAATTGTTTTGTCAGCTCACTAGGAAGGCACTGTCCGTATAATCAGATTTAAGATTCGGGTCGGTTAAAATGAATGCTTGCCTCTATCTCTTTCACTTCATCGAGACTCAGCTTCACCATTTTTGCCACTTTTTCAACTGAAAAACCTTCCCGCAACAGCTCAGCAGCTAAATTCCTTTTTTCTTCCATTTTTCCTTTTTCAAATCCTTCTTCCCTCACAGTTTTAAAATATTCAGCAAGTGTAGG
>ERZ1673768.80-NODE-80-length-9534-cov-20.988290_pt1 | contig 9534 bp, 4 predicted proteins | sample MGYA00580142_ERZ1673768 | MGnify/ENA primary metagenome ERZ1673768 (study PRJEB41219, sample SAMN04549649) | soil metagenome | isolation source: soil | place: USA: Texas, La Sal del Rey | collected 2008-06-23 ... | reverse complement strand
TTTCCGGAAATCACCACCCGAAACACCAAATCTGAAAAATAATCCTTGAACTCCTTATTGATAAAGCTATCCTTTTGTACTTCTATTGTGTCCAAGTCAATCACTTGTAATATGTTTTTAGGGAGGTAATGGTGTAGGAATTCTTTTGCTGTCGGAACATTCCCCATTGTTTCTCTAAAAAATTTATCATGCGGGTTTTGTACTTTCATGAAAAGATCCCCCCCTTTCCATCCCTATTCATGTAAAAATTCTTATCATTATTATACAATCTGGCAACGGTTTTCACTAGTATTCGAATGAAAAGATTTTCTTCTTTTTGTATTCGTGATAACATAGATAAAAACTGAGCATTTCCGGATAACTGAGGTGGTATTGTGTTAAAGTATACAATTGCTTTTTTGAAACGAGGAGACGAAATTTTGTTGTTAAACCAGGAAAAACCGTACTGGATGGGCTGTTGGAATGGCGTGGGCGGAAAATTGCTGCCGAATGAGACGCCGCTTGATTGCGTGCTGCGTGAGATTAAAGAAGAGACCGGGATTAAGCTCGAAACAATTCATTATAAGGGAACTGTCACCTGGAATGTAGGAAGTTTTGACGGTGGTGGCATGTACTTATATCTAGCCGATCTCCCAGCTGATTTTAGCTATTCGACCCCAACCAAAACCGATGAAGGCATTTTGGATTGGAAAAAAATTGATTGGATTCTTGACACCGAAAACCAAGGAATTGCCAATCTTCATTACTTTTTCCCTGCCATGCTTCATGATAATCAAACCTATGAACATCGGTTTATTTATGAAGGGGATTTGGTTAAGTCATTTACCTCGATTCCTCGGAATTTGGAGGTTTGTCATTCCAATTAGGTGCCGGTAAAATAGATAATATGATTAGTTTCCAAAACTTTTTGGCGAATTGAACAAGGATTTATTCTACAATTTATGTAGTAATATAGTGATTTTGGTAAAAGTTTAAAATATTAACCGTATAGGGCAAAAGTCTTTATACGGTCAATATTTTTACAAAAAAAGAAAGTTTAGAACGATCCGAGTTCTTGGATTGGCGTCTGAATGATGACCGGATTTTTACTTGGATCTAGCCATTTTAAAATAGAAATGACATTACTTTCAGATGTAGCGGTACAGCCAAGTGTATAACTGGTTCCAATATGGAAGAAAATGGCACTCCCCTTATTTGGGATTCGCTCTGTATTATAATTGATAACAAATCCATATTTGTATAACGGATGTGTCATATTTTCCGCGCTATTCCATTGTCCCTGTGTAGCACTTCTCGATTGCCAAGTATTGTAAAGCGATGAATTCGGATCGTCCACCCAAACATCATCAGCCGTTATATTTCGCCATGGCAACCTTGTACCCGGATTTCCGACTTGCCCAAATGCAGTACCAATAGAAAATTTCCCAATAGGCGCCTTCTTTCCACCTTCACTCATATCTCTTGTCAAACCATACTTTCCAACATAACCGTTCGTGTTTAAAACGAGATTCCATTTTCCACTTGAATCCCTTTCAAATGTCTGAATGGTTGCTTTACTCGTATTGTAGCCATTGGTTGTTACGAGAATCAGCTGACTATTACTGCCTACTGTCTTTAATCCATCCGCCGCATTATTATTGGCAAGCTGGGTAGCGGGCTGAGATGGTGAAGCAGCTGCCACTTTTTGATTACTTGCCGTTGGAGGTGGTGTAGATGCCGCCACCTCGGGTTTCGCATCTGATAAATATTTACTGGAAACCCAACCGGTCTGATTATTAAAGGTTACTTTACTCCAGGCTCCACTTGTTTCAGTAACCGTTAACTCTTGAGCCAATGTCACAACCGTCAGGACTGGAAATTCCGTACCTGCCCCATTCCGTACATTTAAAGAACTAATATTCACGTACTTGGTAACCGGTTCAGAAAGCTTCGTAGTGGTTGAATCCGTGTTTGTCTCAGCCGGAGGAACTTCATTGGCCGGCTCTGTTACCGATTCTTCAGTAGCTTCTTCCGTTTCCTCTTTGGAAGTTTCTTTTACTTTTTGATTGTCCTTCGCCTTTTCAAACGAAGCAGTCGCTGTTTTATTTGGGGCTGATCCTGTGTCCCTCTCTGAATGCCCTTTTGCTAATCCAATCCCTATCAATAGAGAAAAAATAAGAAGAACAGAAATAATGCTTGCGATAACTTTGCTTTTCTTGCTGATTTTTTTTAACATCAAATGCCTCCCTTGTAGGGACAAGTTTATCATCCCTATGATAATGTTGGGAAATACAGGAATTTATCATTTGAGATGAAAGCTTTGTCCTATATTCTAGCATGACTAATCACATTAATTATATCGACAATAATTGCTATTTTTTTGACATAAAATTTTGGGGTCTCTTTGAGATTGCAGGCTTACGGAGAACTTAGTTTCATTTGCCTAAGAAATAGATAAAGTGGTACTCCGGTGCGAAAAAGTCCCCTTATCACCACATGTTTTTCCCGGCATAAAATGTAATAAAAGGCTCAGTTTCCGTTTTTTCATTTCATTGAAAGGAGCTTTGGTATGGTTGTTGAGCTTACGTTGGTTCATTGGATTTACTTGTTGTTTATCTTGCTGATTATCGGTTTCATGGTCAGCCGATTGGATACGAGTATACTTTGTATTGTCGGAATTTTTGTTATTGCCATTGTGACAAGTGGTTCGTTAACCAAATCGATCATGAGCATCTTTTCCAGTTTTTTATACGCAATTTCGGAGCTTTTGCCCACGATTCTCATTATTTCGCTTATTGTTGCCATGAGTAAGACATTAACGCAAACCGGGATTAATGATGTCATGATTGCCCCGTTTGCAAAAATCATTCGGACACCGTCACTGGCCTATTGGACAATTGGCATTCTCATGATGTTCATTTCACTCTTTTTCTGGCCATCCCCGGCGGTCGCCCTACTCGGTGCCGTTCTTCTACCGGTTGCTATTCGTGCCGGGCTACCCGCTTTAGGTGTGGCCATGGCAATGAACTTGTTCGGCCACGGAATTGCTTTGTCCGGTGACTTCATCATCCAAGCCGCTCCAAAATTAACCGCAGATGCAGCCGGATTGCCGGTTGGGGATGTTATTTCAGCGAGCATTCCACTTGTAATCGTGATGGGCGTGGTTACTACAGTAACTGCCTTTATTTTTCTAATGAGGGATGTAAAAAAAGGAAGATTACAAGATGTCAAAGCTTTTGATGGAGCTGTTGAAAAAATTGAGAAGGTCGATGCTTTGTCTCATAAGCAGAAAATTGTGTTTGCAATTCTCATTCCATTGCTTTTTGCACTTAATGTCATTGCCATGTTTGCCTTTAATCTTCAAGGAGGCGATGCGACTGCATTAGTCGGAGGAACAGCGATATTAATTTTTCTCCTTATTAATATGATTGGTTTCAAAGTCGGCGGATTGAGAAAAACAACAAAGCGAATGATCGACGGGTTTCAATTTGGCTTTAAAGTGTTTGGACCGGTGATTCCGATTGCTGCGTTCTTTTATTTAGGTGATGTAGGTTTTACCACGATCATTGGCGACTATCTACCGGAGTCCTCGAACGGCATTGTTAATGACCTGGGGGTTGCGCTGGCACATGTCGTTCCGTTAACACCGGAAATTGGTGCCGCGACACTGGCTGTTGTGGGAGCCATTACAGGTCTGGACGGTTCAGGCTTTTCCGGGATTTCGTTGTCCGGATCGATTGCCAATTTATTTTCCCATGCGATTGGCGACGGTGCTGCAACATTAACCGCACTAGGGCAAATCTCTGCCATTTGGGTTGGTGGCGGGACCCTTGTACCTTGGGCCTTGATCCCGGCTGCCGCGATTTGTAATGTCGATCCATTTGAATTGGCACGCAGGAACTTGTTGCCCGTTTGTATCGGATTGGTTGTAACGACAATTATGGCGATGGTGTTGATATAGGGACTGGTTCATCGTCCCACTGGTAATGTTAATATAGAAAAACAGTACCCCTTAGCAAGTTTTTTCGCTAAGGGGGCAAAATACGACTGTATTATTCTAAAAGTTTTAGTTTTTAATAAAACACGTATGTTATGGTTATCACCCAAAAAGCCCATTTTTCAAAAACATTCACGCTCAAATGACAATATATTGTGTCTTGATAAAAATTGTTAGTACTATATTTGGCGCAAATCTTTCCTTAAAACCTTTTTGGGTGCTAATCATGTTATAAAAATAAAATTCACTGATTGATTAGTATACTATCTACTTGGCAAAATAAACCTCATTACATAAGTTTGTTTCCATAAAACACTTGTAGAATTATTACCAGATGTGGAGTTATGGGGAAAATATTTCCATAGTCCCTCATCATGTAGCGTTAGGGCCACACCTCAGAGGATGAAAATGGTTTTTTTAAAGGTAGCCAATGGGATGTATTGGCTTATTTTCCATGGTAGCATGCTTTTACAATATATTAATATATTGTAAAAGGATTTTTATTCATTTGATTTTATATTAAATTTTATCTATTATTATATTTTTTTTTTTTAAAATATGATATAAATTAATTGTGGCTAGTCCACGTTTTACTGATTTACTAGTTTTTACTGAAAAGGAGAGGTGGTATTATCGAGAAGATTCTAATGTATACATGATGTTTATATTGGATAATGGACAGGGGCCTACATAGTATTAAAGGGGGAGAAACTGTGGTTCGAGTGAAAAATCGATTTCTTATCATTTTTGCAATGATTTTTGCTTTACTAGTAAACTATTGTATACCGCTTGCACAAATAGCAAGTGCGGCTGACGTAAATGCCATATCTGTTGAAGAGGCTATTAGTAATAATACCGGTACAGCAACAGTTACGGGGTATATTGTTGGGCATACGACTGCACCGAATAAATATGATTTTGACGCACCTTTTAGTGAGGACACAAATATTGCAATTGCAGATAGTCCGACTGAAAGGGATCCGGCCAAAATCATGCCTGTTAAAGTTAAAACTGAGTTCAGGGGAAAATTTGGATTACACAATAATCCGAATATTGTTGGCAAACAAGTCTATATAACCGGTGAATTAGGTGAATACTTTTCTGTACCGGCAATCAAAGGTATTTCATCAATTTGGTTTGCTGACGAAGCACCACCTGTTGAAGAAGAACCAGTTGAAGGAAAAGTTGTTACCATCAGCCAAATCCAAGGTGAAACGCATAAATCGCCTTACAAAGACAAATTGGTAAAAGATGTTGAAGGTGTCGTTACCTATGTAGCAGATAACAACAACTTTTACATGCAATCAACAACACCTGACAGTAATACAAATACATCAGAAGGTCTATTAGTTTATAAATCAGGTGGTCACGGTCAATCTGTTGGTAACAAAGTCAAAGTCAGTGGTACTGTAAAGGAATGGGTCATTACAGGTAATAAGGTAGGTATTGATTTGCCTGTTACTGAAATTAATGCTTCATCTGTTTCGGTCGTCGAACAAGGTGTTGCACTGCCTGAACCGGTTAAATTAGATCCGCCGACATCGGTTATTGACAATGACAGTTTTTCAACCTTTGATCCGCAACAAGATGGTATTGACTATTATGAAACGTTGGAAGGCATGCTTGTTTCAATGGATAGTCCCGTAGTTGTCGGTCCACAAAAGTATGGAGAAGTTCCTGTCGTCACCAAAAAAGTTGAAGATAAAACATATACAACAGAAGGTGGCGTTCTGTTAACTGAAGAAACAGCGAACCCTGAAAGAATACAACTAGATTTGTTCGACAATAATTTTAAAGCTAAGGTTGGCGATCAGTTTAACGGCACAGTTACCGGCGTGCTTACTTATGACTTCAGTAACTTCAAAGTGTTCGCAAACAAGTCTTCCTTACCTGAACTAACGGAAAGAGCTTATACAAAACCAATTAGTACGTTAAGTGGTGATGAGGATTCATTAACTATTGCCAGCTATAATATTGAAAACTATAGTAAGCGTGAAAAGGATAAGACTGCGAAGATTGCAGAACAAATTACCAAGCATCTAAAGTCACCGGATATACTTGGTCTAGTTGAAATGCAAGATAATGATGGCGCAACAAATTCAGGTACAACTGATGCAAGTCAAAATTATCAAGCATTAATCGATGCCATCAAAGCAGCCGGTGGTCCAGCATATGAATGGACAGATATTGCCCCTGCAAACAATGAAGATGGCGGTCAACCCGGTGGCAATATTCGTGTCGGCTTCCTTTACAATCCGGATCGCGTTCAACTTACTGAAGGAAAAAAAGGAACAGCCACAGAAGCGGTTGATTTTGAAAACGGCTCGCTTACATTGAACCCGGGAAGAATTGATCCAACCAATGAGGCTTTTGAAGATAGTCGAAAACCATTAGCAGCTCAATTTACCTTTAATGGTAGAGATGTGATTGTCATTGCCAACCATTTTAACTCAAAAGGTGGCGACACACCATTATTTGGACAAACACAACCACCAACTTTAAGTAGTGAAGCACAAAGAATTAATATTGCTAAAGTGGTAAATGGCTTTGTTTCAAATATTCTTGCAGAAGATCCTGATGCAAATGTTGTTGTATTAGGTGACCTGAATGATTTCCAATTCTCTAATCCTATTAAAACATTAAAGGGTAATATTTTAGAGAACTTAATTGATCGCGTACCTTTAAAAGACCGCTACACCTATAATTATGAAGGTAATTCCCAAGTTTTAGATCACATTTTAACAACTAAGGATATTGCAGATGATGCTCAAGTTGAAATTCTGCATCTAAACGCATCCTATATGGAAGAACATGGAAGAGTATCGGACCATGATCCCGTTTTGGCTCAACTCAATTTTGATGAAGAACCAGCAGCTGATGAAGATTTTTCATTAACGATTATGCATACAAATGATACGCATGCACGTGTTACACAATTTCCATATTTAGCAACCGCGGTGAATCAAATTCGTGCAGATCACCCAAATAATTTGTTACTGCATGCCGGTGATGTTTTTTCCGGAACTCTGTTCTTCAATGTTCATCTTGGATTAGCCGATCTTTATTTCTTAAATGAATTAAAATACGATGCGATGACTTTTGGGAATCATGAATTTGACAAAGATTCTCAAACATTAGCCAATTTTGTTAATGAAGCGAAATTCCCATTTGTCAGCGCAAATATTGACTTTACGAATGACCCGATTCTTGGAAAATATGCCTTCAATGAACCGGGACAACCGGGCGATGGTGGAAATATCTATCCGGCAATTATCAAAGAAATTAATGGCGAGCAAGTTGGTATTTTTGGCTTAACCACTGAAGATACCCCTAACATTGCAAGTCCAAGTAAAAATATTGTATTTGAAAATGCCGTTGAGGAAGCTGAGAACACAGTATCTCTTCTTGAAGAAAAAGGTATTGACAAAATAATTGCTTTATCACATTTAGGTTACGATGAAGATAAGCAATTAGCTGAAGCCGTTGATGGCATTGATGTAATTGTTGGAGGTCATTCGCATACCGTTCTTCCTGAAGGTGAAGTAATCGAAAAAGATGAACCTACTGTTATTGTTCAGACAGGTGAATATTTAAATAACTTAGGTAAATTAGATGTAACCTTCGATGAAAACGGGGTTATTAAGGACCAATCGGCTGAATTACTTTCCTTAACAGCTGATTCAAACGGAGTCAGACAATTTGCTGCTGACCCGGCGTTCCAAGAAAAAGTTGATGAATTCAATACACCAATTGAAGAATTACTACAAGAAGTTGTTGGAAATACTACGGTTCCTTTAGACGGTGAAAGAGCCAATGTACGAACGAAAGAAACAAATCTCGGTAATTTGATTACAGATGGTATGGTTTGGAAAATGCAACAGTTCTTCCCGGAAACAACAATTGCCTTACAAAACGGTGGAGGAATTCGTGCTTCGATCGATCAGGGAGAAATTACAATGGGTGAAGTTCGTACCGTCCTCCCATTTGACAATGCGCTCGTTGCCATTAAGTTAACCGGTAAAGAAATTTGGGAAGCTCTGGAACATAGTGTCAGTGCCTATCCTAGCCAAAGCGGCGGCTTCCTGCATGTGTCAGGATTAAAATTTAAATTTGATCCGGATAAACCGGCTGGCGAAAAAGTTTGGTCAGTAAAAGTTAAAACAACAGAAGGCAACTTTAAACCTATTGAATTAGATCAAATGTATACAGTTGCAACTAATTCCTTTACTGCACAAGGCGGCGACGGTTTCGATTCGTTAAGACAGGCTTATTTGGACGGTCGTATGATCAACATTGATATTCCTGACTATGAAGTATTTAATGATTATTTAGTCGCCCATAACCCGGTCTCACCAAGTGTAGAGGGTAGAATTGTTGCTGCAAAAGAACCAAGTGGAGAAAATAAAGTGAATCCTACCATCAACAATGGCGTAGCAACAGTAGATGATGCTACTTTTAAAAATGCAATAGAAGCAGCAGTTGTAGCCAACAGTGCCCTTGAAATTAACCTGAATGGTAAGGAAAACATAAAGATCCAATTAACTGCTGATCAGGTGGCTCAGCTAACGGAAAACGGTGTTCCATTAGTACTCGCCAATGGTTCCGTTTCAATACGCATTCCAAGCAGCATACTGGAAGCTGGTGGAGAATTAGTTGTCATTGTAAACAAATTGGCAGACACCAAAGGAACAGTCAGCCCGGTTTATGAGCTTATCATTCAACTCGGTGGAAAGAGTGTCACCCAATTTTCCGAACCGGTTACCTTGACATTTACTGTTGATAAAAACAAAGTGACAAAACCAGATAAGTTAAATGTTTACTACTACAATGAGCACACAAAAGCTTGGGTTAAACTTCCGGGAGCAACTTACCAAGATGGTAAAGTAACGGTTACTACCAACCACTTTACTAAATTTACAGTTTTCGAAAATGATGCAGAAATAATTGCATCAGACAGTTCAGACAATAATGGTAACGGAGGATCCAATCCACCCGGTGGAAAGAATCCGGACAATACGAATTCCGGAACAAAAAATACAGTTACCGATCATTCTAATACCGGAAATAACCCAATTAACACGACAAACAAACTACCGGATACATCAACGAATTATCGCAATATCTTGTTAGCCGGTATATTGTTTATATTGTTCGCAACAATAGGGGTCTTTTACAAAAGGTTCAAAAAGGGGACAAAATCAACACATTAATTGTCGACTATTTGCACCAAAAAGTATTTCGGTAAGTTCACACTCAATATAAACAGAAGAAACATGTCCACGAGGTCGGTTCGAGGCCGCTGAAAATGTACTAACTAATCTTGCTAAAAAACCATATTTAGCTGTATTCCCTTAGTTTACCCTACTATATATTGTGAAAATGCACTTATTCAAACAGTTTTACAGTGTCCCCGGTCGGTTCTCACAGACAAAATGAGGGATTAACCAGGTGAAACTGTCCAATAGAACGGCTCTCGTAGACAAAATGGTGGCTCAATTAGGTGAAACTGTCCAATAGAACGGCTCTCGCGGACAAAATGGAGGCTCAATCAGGTGAAA
>ERZ1673768.79-NODE-79-length-9644-cov-19.796851_pt1 | contig 9644 bp, 9 predicted proteins | sample MGYA00580142_ERZ1673768 | MGnify/ENA primary metagenome ERZ1673768 (study PRJEB41219, sample SAMN04549649) | soil metagenome | isolation source: soil | place: USA: Texas, La Sal del Rey | collected 2008-06-23 ... | reverse complement strand
TTTAGAGTAAATTTTTTTAATCTAATCTAGAAAATCAGTACATCGCAAAAAGCTCAGCAATTAAAAATAACTTGAAATATCTTGCAGTTATATGTTATAGTCTATTTATCTTTAAAGAAATGGAGGATTTCCTAGTGATTGATAGTATAAGACTACGTTACCAATCTTTGAACCGTTAATTGAATACGTTCAAAGGCTCTGCTTGTGTAGCCGGGTAAATGGGATTAGTCTGCCTATCGATAGGAAACCTTTATTTTGCGGATATTTGTAAAAAGTGGGGGACGGATCTGCCCTCTTTTTTTCTGTCTTCAAAAAATGTCCTGTTCAAAGGTTAACTAATAAACTGTTGGTCTGATGATTTGGCAAAGACTGGCCAAAAGGGTATATTCTATCCTTTTCTTTCGTGAAGGCAACAGTCAAATTGTGCAAAAACCAATATCCATTTACTTTCAAGCACAGGTGGAATGCCTGTGTTTTTTGTTTTATTTTCTATTAGTTCTGATGAGGGTCAAAATCCGTTTATTAAAAGGGTGGAATACCTGTGTTTTCTGTTTTCATTCTATCTTAACCGACCACACCCTCAAGCAGTCGCGGTGCAGAAAAACTGATTCGGGACAAAGTTAAAGATGGCGTGTAAATTTCGTGATTTTAAAAAATATCAAAAGTATGTCTTTCTTTCTTGAAAATGTTTACTGTAAACTGAAAAGGGAAAATTTTACACCGTTATAACAAGCTTTTTCTAATAGGGGAGAAAAAATTTTTAAAAAAAGAAATGGGTTGATAGTGGATGAACAGCGCAACACATAATGATAAAAGCAATTGGTACAAGAATATTGTTCTCTTTTTAAGTAGCCAGGCGATCTCATTATTCGGCTCGTCCTTGGTTCAGTATGCCATGATGTGGTATATCACGTTATCAACAGAATCCGGTGTGATGATGACGATTTATATCATTTGCGGTTTTATTCCAACATTTATTTTGTCGCCGGTAGCGGGTGTATGGGCTGATCGTTATAACAGAAAAATGCTGATTGTACTTTCAGATGGTCTCATTGCCCTAGCAACACTTATTCTAGCCATTCTTTTTTTTATGGGGTTTGATGATATTTGGTTGCTATTTTTAATGGCAGCAATTCGTGCATTTGGGACCGGCATACAAACCCCGGCAGTCGGTGCGATTTTGCCGCAGATTGTTCCAAAAAATAAATTGACAAAAGTGAACGGAATCAATGGAAGTATTCAGGCTATTATTATGTTTGTTTCACCATTGGTTAGTGCTGCTCTATTAGGAATGGCAACGATGGAAATTATCTTCTTTATTGATGTCGTAACAGCAGCCATTGCGATTGGAACACTACTTATCTTTTTAAAGATTCCTTTACATGAAAAGGCCAAGGACAAACAAACAACAAGCTACTTAAGTGATTTTAAATTAGGTTTGCAATATGTGAATAGTCATGACTTTCTCAAGAAGTTCTTCTTGTTCTTTGCTCTCTTCATGGTATTAATGGCGCCGGCTTCCTTTTTAACGCCACTACAGGTTGCACGCAGTTTTGGTGATGATGTGTGGCGGCTAACTGCCATCGAAATTGTTTTTTCCATTGGTATGATGGCGGGTGGGGCAATCATTGCTGCGTGGGGAGGCTTTTCAAATAAAGTAAAGACAATGGGATTTGCTACAGTGATCATGGGCGTTTGTACATTCGCATTAGGAAGTGTTCCGAACTTTTGGGTTTATTTATTTTTTATGGGTGTATTTGGTGTGGCCATGCCCATTTTAAATACACCGGCTACCGTATTATTACAGGAAAAAATTGAAGAAGATTATTTAGGAAGGGTTTTCGGGGTGATGGGGATGATTTCAACCTCCATGATGCCAATTGGAATGCTGATATTCGGTCCGCTTGCCGACATGGTAAAAATTGAATGGCTACTGATTGGAACAGGAGCATTTATTATGTGTTTATCGCTTTTATTGGTCAAGAACCATGTGCTAATTGAAGCGGGAAAATCAAGTGGATGAAAAGGAGAGGCTGTCAGAGGAATCTCTGCAGGAAGGAAGCACAGAGGATAAAGAAAACTCGGCAATCGTCGAGTTTTCTTTATAAAGAGAATATAATAGTATCTTTGAACCTCATTGGCTATTGCCATCAAATCCGGGATTTATAAAAAAACCGAGATCATTCGTGAAGTATGAGAGTTTCAGTTATCTTTTGGAGTTTTTTGATGGATAAATGTTACATATTTAAAAAATAACAATGTAAGGGGCTGAACGAATAAATAGAATGTAAATGAATAGGTTGGCTTCCATCCTTTATAAATAAACACTTTGAAATAGGATGATAGCCATTCAAAGGCAGTTCCAAAAACAGACCAAATGACAATATAAACAGCAATCCAATATCCTTTTATACGAAGCCGGTCATAAAAATATACAAAAAAATAACCGGTGGGGGCAACTAATACATATGTGAAAATATCGAAAAGGTCATAGTATGGCGAATTCATAATATCGTATAAGTCTATCCTTGGCGTCGATAAAATATGATCCGCAAACCGCGCGATTGTCGAGGAAAAAAGCATAATAAGGATTGTGACGCTAAGAGGGAATCTTTTTGGTAGTAAATAGACAATGGAATAGGCGATGAGTATACAAATGAGAATAAACCATTCATTGATATCAAAAGAGTTAGGAAGTTTCATCAGGTCTGGATCCCCTCTTTCTTTAAAATGGAACGGAACCATTGCTGACAGAAATAAGTTGTCAATAAGATTCCAAAGAGTGAAATGAATGTTTTTTGATAGTTCCAGTTAATAAAAGTAATTACCCCCAGTTGAACAAATAGAAATTCTGCCGCCCATAATATGAAAAATACAAAAACACTTAAGACGATTTTTTTTAGTTTTGATTTTACACTGCAAAAGAGGTTTAGGTAGCCAATGCAAATAAGTGGTTCAAATATCAGTTCACAGAGCCTGAATAAGATTTCTAACTTCATGTCGCCACCAATTGTAAAGGCACGGATGTTTACACCGATGATCGAAAAATAGCTTGATAGAAGCAAGGCCAGTACAAAATAGTTAAAAATGTTGACGAATACATGAAATTTTTTCTTGATGGAAAAAAATAAGATAAGGAAAATCAGGTATACATCAATGACAAATTCCATTGTTCTTTTCATTCCCTTATAAAATGTTCTTTATGATTTCCGGTGGTTTGTTTAGACTTTTCGAGAATTGATCCAAAAAATTTTAATAAAGGATTTATTTTAGATAAAAAAGTTGGCTGAATAACCCGTCAAATACTATAAAGCTTATAGGGTATTTTTTCATTTTTATTGCTATTTTATGCGGAAATAATCCGATAACTTAGTTTTTATGTTTACTTTTGAACAGAAGGAAAACCACCATACGAACAGGAACAAATACCCTATAATTGAAAAAATAGCCCAACTAGCACCCTTTTGCAATTGACTTACTAAATGTTCAAATTCATTCATTCCTTCTGCCCTTCCAAGACTGAATATAAAGGAGATTATTGGAATGGTCACAATGAACGCAATGGTTACAAAAGGAAAAAACTTTCCTTTCTTTTTCACAATGCTATATATCGCCGTTCCTAATGTTGATAAGAGAAATAAGTAATATAATACCCAGAACCAATTTGGCAAAGTTTCCCAATACATAAATACCCTCCTTAAAAATTTCAAATTCATTTCTGTAAGCTCACTTTAACAGAAATATAACTTAACATAAATGTATATGACAAAAACAATAATCTATTAAAAAAAGGATCCATTACCTGTCCATGAATGATGAAGGATTAATCAAATAACGAAAATGGAATATGAATGAAAAACGATTATTGATTATACTTGACAGTCGTAGTACTATGGCTTACAATGATTGTAAAAGGTGAGGAAAGAAAACCTCGCCTATAAAAAGCAATAAATCTACGACAGTCGTAGTACCGTGACATACATTATCTAGAATGGGTGAGGCAAGGAAATCCTCACCAAAAATAGCGATAAAGATACGGCAGTCGTAGTACTTTGATAAGCGAAAAGATGGTGAGAGTATGGGAGGACAATTATCAAGTGATATGCTGCGCGGACACACGGATACAATTGTGTTAGCGAGTCTATTGGATCGTGACCGCTACGGGTTTGAAATTTATAATCGTGTGTTGCAGAAAACCAATCATTTGTACGAATTAAAAGAAACAACACTTTATTCCAGTTACAAACGTCTTGAGAAAGAGGGTTACATCAAATCCTATTGGGGTGATGAAACACAAGGCGGCCGCAGAAAGTATTATCATATCACCGAGCGAGGGAGGGAACTATACCGGCAAAAACTCGAGGATTATGAGTTTACCAAGAAGATCTTGGAACGATTATTTATGGAGGAATAAATTATGGAACTAAAAGAATTTATTGATCAAGCATTTGAAAAATATGAAGAGTCACCGGAACTGATTGATTTTAAAGAGGAGTTATTAACAAATCTTCAAGATCGTTTGAAGAGTTTAGAAGCGAACGGAATCAAACGTGCAGACGCATTAAGACAAATACAAATAGAATTTGCAGATATTAACAAAATTGCTGATGAAATGAGTTTAGAGAAAAAGAAAGAGGTGTTTGAAATGCGATACATGTCATTGCGGAATTTTGTTACAAAGACACGTGCCGCCATTTATACCATTCTGGGCGTCCTTACTGTATTTGCAATCATTATTTCCTGCTTTAGTTATCTTTTTTTAGGCAAAGTTAATGCTGTAACAGGTGTTATGATGTTGTTTTTAGCTGTTCCTTTAGCAGGGTTTGTCTATATGGGCTTAACACAAGAAACAGCAACTCGTAACCCGATGCGTCCATTACGTGCAGCAATTTATGCTGTTGCAGTCTTTGTGTTCTTATTTGGCATCTTTCTTGTACCAATCGGCCCAATGTTAATATTCGGTGAAGCAAAATCATTAGAAGGTGCTTTAGCGGTTTTAATTCCTTTTGCTTTACCAAGTCTCGGTGTGATCACATTTTTAATGATTACGGAACCCGAACATCGGAAGGCATGGGTATTAAAAGAAGCCGAAAAACAAAATGAATGGGCAAAAAACTTTGAAACATCCGGTAATGCGCAAACGTTTGGCATCATGACGGCAGCGCTTTGGATTTTAGCGATTGGTGCCTTTATTCTTTTACTGATTATGAAATTATGGGTTTTCAGCTGGATTCCATTTGTTGTAGCACTGGCTTTGATGATGGTCCTACTTGCATATTATATGAAAAAATAAAAAACCGAGTTGAAGGAAATGATTCAGTCTGAGATTCATTTCCTTTTTGCATGTTAATGTATAGAAAGCCTGCTGAAATTTGGCTGGATTATTGAATAGGTAATTTTTATATGCTATATTATGAACATGCTTATTAAAGATGTTTAATAAGTTTTTTGCTGGAGACTTTTTAAATACATTTAATAAGTGGACGTAAGGTGGTGACAGTTGTGAAAGTTACTCCAAAATCGTTAAGCACGGTTATTCTTCCCGCTATTCGAAAATCTCTTTTAGAACTTGGGAGTGCAACAAAGGTCGAGCTTAGCGAACATTTACAAATTAGTTTCCCGACTATAAGCAAGTTTTTGACCCAGATGGAGAAGAATGGAGAAGTTATTTCAGTTGGTTTAGATAAATCCAGTGGCGGGAGAAGAGCAAAAAGATATCGGTATAATCCTGATTACATGCTGGGGCTGGCTATTTTCTTAGAAAGGACCGAGACAATCTATACTATTTTTAATTGTGCGGGAGAAATAAAGAAACAAGGAAAGGCATCAAGTGTATTAATCGATAATGGGACATACGGATTAACTAAGTTCATTGAAAAAGTAATAAAGGCTAATTCGTCAAAAATAAGTTCAATTGCCATCGGGGTTCCGGGTTCAGTTGAAAATGGTCGAATTTTTTATATACCGGGATATGAGCAGTTTCAAAATTTTGATCTAAAAGGATATATGGAAGAATCTTTTTCGATACCTGTCGTTGTTGAGAACGATATGAATGCTGCTGTACTAGGGTTTAGCTATAATAATCGAATTGAGGAGAACCAATCTCTTGTCTATTTGTATTCCGGGCAAAATGGACCGGGTGCAGGATTGATGATTAATGGTGATGTCGTGCGAGGAAGTACTTTTTTTGCAGGAGAAATTTCATTTGTCCCTCAGTATGATGAACGAAATTTTAGTCAGGCGTTAAAAGATGGAAGTAACTCTAGTCAGTTTACTAATTTTGAAAGTAATCAGATTGATGCTATTAGTAGGTTAGTAGCCACATTTACCGCAATTATGAATCCACATACGATTATTTTTTGCAGAGATGAAGTTGAAAAAGAGGTTATAGACAAAATTGCCATTGATAGCGCAAAATATATCCCTTCTGAACATCTTCCCGAGCTAACAATCAGTGATTGGAAACAAGATTACTTATATGGATTACAAAAGCTTTGCCTTGATCTTATGATGAACAAATAGTGTATATGTTTTCTCAATACTTTTTAATGTCATTTAATAAGTGTATCTCTTTTGGTAGATTTTAAGCAGGAAATAAACGAAATTGGGAAAAGGTGAAAAAATGCATAAGCGAGGGTTACATGATGACAACATTTCTTTTAATCATTATTTATTTGGCTTTTATCAGCCTAGGCTTACCTGATTCCTTGTTGGGGGCAGCATGGCCGGTAATGCAATCGGATTTTGGCGCACCAATTGAGGCGGCCGGATACCTGTTTATGACGATTGCAGGGGGTACGATTCTCTCCAGTTTAGTTAGCGGAAAGGTGTTGAAACGATTTGGTACAGGCAAAGTCACATTTGTCAGCGTATTAATGACTGCTTGTGCATTACTTGGCTTTTACTTTGCTCCATCCATTATTTGGCTTTTTCTTTGTGCCATCCCACTTGGAATGGGAGCGGGTGCTGTTGATTCGGGATTAAATGATTATGTAGCGACCCATTATAAAGCCCATCATATGAGTTGGTTGCATTGTTTTTGGGGAGTTGGTGCAACACTTGGTCCTGTTATCATGGCCCAATATATTTCAAATCAAAATTGGGGTAAAGGGTATCTCACTATATCAGGACTTCAATTCATATTAGTCGTCATCCTTTTGTTCACCTTGCCTTTATGGAACAAAGTAAATAGCCATATTACTATAAATAAAGAGCCGGAAGAGCCAAAGGGAGTTTCTTTTAAGGAAAACGTTGAGAAGGTAAGACCTTTACAAATGAATGGTGTTAAATTAGCCTTGGCATCCTTCTTTTTTTATTGTGCGGTTGAAGCGACAGTGGGTCTGTGGGGAAGCAGTTTCTTGGTAAATGTGAAAGGGTTAACAGCGGCAACTGCTGCCGAGTGGGTTTCCTTTTATTATGCAGGAATCACGATTGGTAGATTAATGACGGGCTTTGTCACCTTTAAAATGTCGAACCAGGTGCTTATCCGGATGGGGCAAATCATCGCATTAACCGGCGCCATTCTTCTCATCTTACCATTGCCATCCTTCTTCTCGGTTGCAGGTTTTATTGTTGTGGGATTGGGACTAGCTCCAATCTTTCCGTGCATGTTGCATGAAACACCGGCACGTTTTGGGAAAAAGCATTCACAGGCCATTATGGGTTATCAAATGGCGGTTGCTTATACCGGAAGTACATTTATGCCACCACTCTTTGGGTTCATTGCATCACATACAACAGTCGCACTTTTCCCGATTTGTACGGTTATATTTGTGGTAGCAATGGTTCTCAGTTCCGAAAAATTGAATCGGGTACTGAAAAAGAAACTATTAATAAATAACAAGAATAAAAGTTCAACGGCAATCTAGTCATTGATTGCGAGATGGTTATGAAACACTGAAAAAGTGGTTGCTCTGATTAATGAATTTAGGTTTTTTTAACAATAAAAGTTAATAGACGAAAATTTCCTTCATGATGTTCAATCATTAACTTTTTCAGCTGCTTTGAGGGTTATTTAAAATTAGTCATGGAAGAGGTACTGATATGATTAAATTAGTGCTAACGGATATGGACGGAACATTCTTGAACAATAGCGGTGACTTTAACAGGGAATTATACAAAGATGTCAAAAAAATCATGGAGGAGAAAGGAGTCGTTTTTGCTCCGGTTACCGGCAAACAATGCGAGCGTGTAGAAGAGTTATTTGGTGATGATGCAAAGGGTTATTGGATTTTGGGTGACAGTGCAACTCGGATTAAGCATAATGGGAAATTCGTATATGAATCGTTGCTTAGTAATAAATTAGGACTTGAAATGATTCGTTTGCTTGAGAAAATAAGTTTGGAACATACGATAATTGCATGTACAAGAAACGGTGCGGTCATAAAAGATAATATACCTCAAGAAGAAGCGGCTATTGTGAGAAGATCCTATGCCCAAGTAAGGCAAGTGTCTGATTTCAATGAGGTGACTGAGGACTTTGTTAAGATTACTGTTCATGATCCGGCGCATAGATGTTTTGAAACTAGGGAAAAATTATCTTGCCTTTTTGAGTCAGCTTATATTGTCGCATCAGAATCAGCTTGGATTGACATAGCCAATGCGAATGTTCATAAGGGTACAACCGTTGCATATTTACAGCAGCTATTGAATGTAACTCCGGAAGAAACAATGGCATTTGGCGATGGTTACAATGATATCGAGCTTATGGAGCGGGCCGTCTATAGCTTTGCTGTTCGAAATGCCGTTCCGGAATTAAAAGATGCTGCAAATTTCATTACCCGTTCCAACGAAGAAGATGCGGTCATGAAAACAATCATGCAAATTTTATCTTTACAGAAATGATAAAAATGGGGAAATGAATCTTGTTTATTTTACGGATTTGAGAAGGAGGGGACTTGACTTCCCCCTCTTTGTCTCATCGCCATTTTGGGGCGGGGAATGCCCAATTTTGGAGACGAGGCCTGTTCTCGTCACCGTTTTGAGGTGAAAAACACTCAATTTTGACGACGAAACCCAATCTCGTCGCCAATTTGGGGCGAGAAATGCTGTTTTTTGGCGACGAAACCCGTTCTCGTCACCATTTTGAGGAGAAAAAAGCACTATTTTGGCGACGAGCCTCTTTCTCGTCACCGTTTTTGGTCGGGAAACTTCATTTTTTGGCGACGAGGCCTGTTCTCGTCACCATTTTTAGGTAAAAAACGCTCAATTTTGACGACGAAACGTATTCTCGTCGCCAATTTGGGGCGGGGAATGCTGTTTTTTGACGACGAGGCCAGTTCTCGTCACCATTTTGAGGTGAAAAACGCTCAATTTTGACGACGAAAGGCATTCTCGTCGCCAATTTGAGGAGAAAAAAGCACTATTTTGGCGACGAAACGCCTTCTCGTCGCCAATTTGGGGCGGGGAATGCTGTTTTTTGGCGACGAGACCGAATCTCGTCACCAATTTGAGGAGAAGAAAGCCAATTTTTGATGACGAAACCGAATCTCGTCGCCATTTTGGGGCGAGAAATACTCAATTTTGGCGACGAACCCCAATCTCGTCACCATTTTGGGGCGGAAAACGCTCAATTTTGGCGACGAGGCCCAATCTCGTCACCAATTTGAGGAGAAGAAAGCCAATTTTTGACGACGAAACCGAAT
>ERZ1673768.76-NODE-76-length-10278-cov-19.469334_pt1 | contig 10278 bp, 10 predicted proteins | sample MGYA00580142_ERZ1673768 | MGnify/ENA primary metagenome ERZ1673768 (study PRJEB41219, sample SAMN04549649) | soil metagenome | isolation source: soil | place: USA: Texas, La Sal del Rey | collected 2008-06-23 ... | reverse complement strand
TTTTTCGGCTCCAAATGGTGACGAGATTTACTCTCGTCGCCAAAAAAGGGCGTTTCTCACTTCAAAATGGTGACGAGATTCGATCTCGTCGCCAAAATAGGGCGTTTCTCACTTCAAAACAGCGACGAGAATTGGTTTCGTCGCCAAAAGTTGGTGTTTTTCGACTCAAAACAGTGACGAGAACGGGCCTCGTCGTCAAAAAATGAAGCTTTCCGTCCAAAAACGACGACGAGAACGGGCCTCGTCGCCAAAAAATGAAGCTTTCTGTCCAAAAACGACGACGAAAATTGGTCTCGTCGTCAAAATAAGGCGTTTTTCACCTCAAAATGGTGACGAAATTGGTGTTCGCCGGTTGATTGGTTTTCTGAGGTGCAAAACTTAAGCTTGTTATTGGAAAGTTTTATTATTGTAAAAAATCAGTGAGGGTTTAGGTCTCACTGATTTTTGCATTAATTTTATTCATCGTCTTCATCGAATTCGTCTCTTTGATTGGTTCCCATTTCATCATAGGACATTTGACCTGTCATATCACCAGTTGCGGGAAATCCCATTCCCATCGGCATGGTTTGATACATGTTTGCCATATCCATTCCGGGCATATTACCAAACCCTTGACCAAACGGATGTCCCGACTGCATTGGTTCTGTGTATCCGATTGGTGCTTGATAAGGCATCGCTCCTGCCATTGGTCCGGTTTGAGGTAAGGCAAAAGGTGGTGCACCACAGCCGCAATCACCCTGTCCCGGCATATCAAACATCGGTTGCATCATTGGATATGGTTGTTGACCCATAGGATACGTTGGTTGCATCATTGGACTTGTTTGTTGTTGTGTCATTGGGAAAGCTGGCTGCATCATCGGGGTGAAAGAAGGTTGCATCATTGGATTTGTCGTTAATGGCATCGAATACGGAGCTTGGTCAGGAATACTCATTGGATTTTTCATATGCTCAGTCATAGGGGTTTGATAAAGTGTTGAACCATCTTGATTATCATCCAAGTCCATTCCATCATCATCCCAATTTATTTGTCCGGTTCCCATTGGCATTCCGGTTGAATGTTGGTAAGTTCCCATACCCGGTGACATCATCGGTTGGAATCCACTTTGATTCATTGAGTCCATCATCATTTGCTGGTCCATCCCTTGTGCCATCGGTTGCATCGTGGATGGGTCAAAACTTCCCATCATTTGCTGACCACTTGGCTGCATCGGCATCATCATTTGTGAATCCGCCCCTTGCATCACGTTCGGGTCGATACCGCTCATCCCATGGGGAGGCATCATCATTTGAGGATCGCTTCCTTGCATCATACCCGGGTCAAAACCACTCATCCCCATCTGCGGATCGCTTCCTTGCATCATGGGTCCGGTAAAACCTTGCATCATAGGTTGATTAGCAAATGGGAAACCATGATGAATAGGTTGTTGGCATGGTGAATAAACAACCGGAGTTAGCGGCATACATGGCAATCCTGACCCGGGTAAAACAGGTGTCATCGGTATACACGGCGAACATGGATACATTGGTTGCATCATCATTGGCGGTTGAGCAATTTTTGGATGAATCATTTCCGGAGCTTCTTTAATCGGTTCTTCCATTTTCGGCGGTTCCGGCATTTCCTTGATCGGTTCTTCTTTTTCAAAAACAGGAATCTCAACTTGCTGGACTTGTTGTTGCTGTTCGATGTTCATTTTTGCCATGTTGACCATATAATAATTATTAATATCTATTTCCGGAATAATCGGTTGTGGCGGTTTCGGCATATAAATCGGCTTGGGAACTTCTTTAATAATTTCCTTTGGTTGTTCGAACATTTTCACCGGTTCATCAACAGGAATTGTTGGTGGTTTTATTTGGGCAAAAGGGTGTTCAGTAATTGGAGCTTCTTTATTAATTGGCACCTCTTTAACCGGCATTTCTTTTTTTACCATTCCACTATTGGTGGGAACTTTAATTTTCATTCCGGGCATTATTTGGTCCGGATTCGATAAATGGGTGTTCATACTTTTTAGCTGATTGAAGTCGACGCCATATTTTTGGGCAATCTTCCACAGTGTATCTCCTTTTTGGACAATGTGAATCCTCACTCATTTCCCCTCCTAATCTAAACTCGCTATATATTGTATGAAACAATAGGCAAATTGCCATTCATTCTCGTATAAACTTATGAATATACCGAAATATTTATGTCGCAAGGGCGGATATTTAAAGATTGTTTGAAAAAATAAGGCGGTTCTTGATTCTACGTTACAAGACCTCTTGAATACCTTTATCATCAAACAAGTCTATAAAACAGAAAAAATATAACCCAATTCAATAAAAATTTATTGTTATTCAATAAATAGGCATCTATAATATAATTAAGAAAAAATTTTTCAGAGGCGGGAAATGAGATTGACCCCCCCATTATAAGGTTATCAGGAGGAATATAATATGAGTTTTACTTTTCTATTTATATTAGGATTCATAGGGATACTGCTTGTTCAATTTTTAAAAAGACCGATATTGGCAATGGTTAATGATAAGAATAAAATTATCCGGACTCTTAGCCATTGGGCTTGGTATCAAAATCCGTGGCTTGCCGGCCTGTTTATATTTGCCGTCAATGCGGTTTTCTTTTCCATAACCGTTTTCATACTTTTTCTCTTGATGTATTTCTTGATTCCCTATTTACATTTTTTTGTGATGGTTTCCGCTGTCTTAATAAGTTTATATGCATGGATTTTATTTAACAAAGCATGGAGCGGAACAAAACGAGATCAGTTGATTATGGGAGCTGTTGGCAGTAGTTTTTATATTCTTTTAACCATCGTATTTGTTTATTGGTTCATCACGCTGAAACCTGATTATCCCGGACAAGATCTGTTTATGGCTGCACTAGGTTTAATGATGGCCATTTTGGTGACTACTGTTGCAGCAATTACCTGTTTTCTGTTTACCGGGTTTTCATCAAAAGCTAAGTAAGTATTGCCCGGACAACGAAGACGTGTTGCTGTTGATTTGTGCAGATTTTCATCAAAAGCTAACTCGGACAGCGAGGACGTGTTGTCGTTAATTTGTGGAGGTTTTCACAAAAACTAAGTAACTTTTGCCCGAAAATGTCCCATTGATTTTACCAAAATAAAAAACTGCCTTCAATTAATTGCCCAAATTGAAGACAGTTTTTCAGCTATTCGATAAACTCAAACTCAAAATCAAGCAGACGGACGATATCGCCATCCTTTGCCCCGCGTTCCCGAAGTGCATCATCTACACCCATGCCGCGCAATTGTCTGGAAAAACGCCGAACCGATTCATCATGGGTAAAATCAGTCATCTTGAATAGCTTTTCAATTTTTTCTCCACTTAAAACAAATACCCCATCCGGATCCCTGGTAATGATAAAATCTTGTTCAGCTTTTTCATGTTTATAAATAACGCGGTTTATTGTTTCATCTTCTTCTACATGGTGGAGCGGGAATTCAGGCGTGTTCTCCAACGTATCGGCAATCGCAAAAAGCAACTCACGAATCCCGCTTTGGGTAACTGCCGAAATTGGAAAAATCGGAATATCTTCCTGTAATTGTTTCTTAAATTTTTCTAGATTTTCTTCCGCACCGGGCATATCCATTTTATTGGCCGCAATCATCATAGGACGTTCGGTTAAACGCAAATTATATTCCCTTAATTCCTTATTAATCGTTAAAAAATCTTGGTATGGATCGCGCCCTTCCACAGCACCCATATCAATGACGTGAACAATAACCCTTGTCCGTTCAATATGGCGTAAAAATTGAAGTCCGAGCCCTGCACCTTGATGCGCCCCTTCAATCAATCCCGGCAAATCAGCCATAACAAAACTTCTTCCATCTTCTGTTTCAACGACACCTAAATTTGGCACAATCGTCGTAAAATGGTATTCGGCAATTTTTGGTCTTGCCGAAGATACAATCGATAAAAGCGTTGACTTTCCGACACTGGGAAATCCAACGAGACCAACATCTGCTAAGACTTTTAATTCCAAAACAATATACCGTTCTTGCCCCGGTTCTCCATTTTCCGCAATTTCCGGAGCGGGGTTTCTTGACGTAGCAAATCGGATATTCCCTCTGCCGCCGCGACCGCCTTTTGCAATGACTGCCCGCTCGCCATGACGAACGAGGTCAGCAATTACCTCACCCGTATCATCATCTTTTACAACAGTACCCGGGGGAACCTTTACAACCAAATCTTCAGCATTTTTTCCGTGCTGACTTTTTGAGCGACCATTTTCTCCTTTTGTCGCTTTGAAATGGCGTTGATAACGAAAATCCATTAAGGTGCGCAGTCCTTCATCAACAATAAAGATAACATCGCCGCCTTTCCCGCCATCTCCACCGGCCGGACCACCTTTTGGAACATATTTTTCGCGACGGAAAGCAACCATTCCGTTTCCACCGTCGCCACCTTTTACATAAATTTTTACTTGATCGACAAACATTGAATATCTCCTTCCATGAAAAACATATGCTTAACGTTATTCACCATGAATTTTTATTTCAAAAGACAAAGCTTCTACATTGATGTTTACGCTGTTTATTGAAAAGCTCGGTGTTTGTTTATGTAAAAATTGCTTTATTGCTTCTGTCTCTTTTATTATTCCATAGAATTCAATAAAGAAACACAGGACATCTTCTTCCAAATTCATTTCTATGTATAAATCATTTTGCACATTTGGATCGGCATAGTCATCAATGATCTGAAACAAGTTAGAGAACCATTGAAAAATTTTTTCATCATTAAAATTGGTTAATTTCCGAGGACTTGATACTTCATAATGTAAAACAAATGAATGCTGTTCCCAATTAAAAGTGAGTAGTAAAGAAACAAATTTAGATAATGTCAAATTGGATAATTTTGATTCCTGCTCGGCTGCATGGATAATTTCATTCATAATTTCATCAACTTTTTCAAGATTCCCCAGGGCAATATAACCTTTTATTAATTGTAGTCTGTTCAACCAATCATGACGTGCATGCCGTAAAACCTCTACCACATTCCATTCCCGCATACTTCCCCTCAACCTTCCTTCACTCTGTTTCTATGTATGTTTGGTCCTATTAAGCTTGTCCTCGTTGGATGCTTTCACGGTTGTACTTAACTTTGTCCCTAGTTTCAATCTCCAAAAATTTCCGCCTGTGTCTATGTAAGTTTTGGCTAAAATTCCCATCCATATGTAATTCTAATGATCATAGCGTTTATTAGAAATATGTTTTGGTACTAACCATAAGTATAACATAAACAAATTTTTCCGGTGAATATGCTAAAGGAAGGACAAAATACAAAAGGCCAGACACGCGAAACAAACAGTCTTGGCAGAATGTTTGCAGCTGTCTGACCTTTCTAGAAGTCCGCTACCACTTACGCTTCTTTTGCTACCGGGTATACACTGACTTTTTTCTTGTCGCGTCCCATACGTTCGAAACGGACAACACCATCAACTTTTGCAAATAATGTATCATCGCCGCCGCGACCTACATTTTCACCCGGATAGATTTTTGTTCCGCGTTGACGATAAAGGATAGAACCGCCCGTTACAAATTGACCGTCCGCACGTTTTGCACCAAGACGTTTCGCAATGGAGTCACGACCGTTCTTTGTCGAACCTACCCCTTTTTTAGACGCAAAAAATTGAAGATCCATTCTTAGCATTTGTTCCACCTCCTACTATTTGAAAGAAATTTTTATATAATCACTGTAACTATCCTTAATTGATTGTAAAGCGACAACCATTCCTTGAAGGAGAAGCTGTACTTTATCATCGGTTTCTTTCGGTAATTCCGGCACTTGCCAATGGAGATAGCCTCCTTTACCGCCTTGTTCGACATCCGGAACAACACCTGCCAAGGATTCCACTGCATTTAGTGCACCGATTGTCACCGCAGAAACCCCTGCACAAACAACATCTGATCCGTATTTATCAAAATTCGCATGACCTTCAACAGTAAAGGCTGCAATTTTGTGATCGGACGTTAGATTGATGGTGACTTTTATCATTTGTCAGTCGCCCTAGCCTTGAATTTTTTCAATCGTAACTTTTGTATAAGGTTGACGATGACCTTGTTTTTTACGATAGTTTTTCTTCGCTTTATATTTGAAAACAATAATTTTCTTTTGACGACCGTGTTTTTCTACTTTACCAGTAACCGTAGCACCTTCGACAAAAGGAGCACCAACTTTAACATTTTCGCCACCGATGAACAATACTTTATCAAAAGTTACTGTTTCACCGTCAGCTGCGTTTAATTTTTCAACATAAATCGATTGACCTTCTTCAACTTTAAGTTGTTTACCGCCAGTTTCAATAATCGCGTACATAATTGCACCTCCTCTATAGACTCAGACTCGCCGCCATTCGGTGTTTTGCACAATTTGCAAAATCTTAAACCGAATACGAGCGGTTGTAGCACGGGTGCTACAAACCATAACATATGAATACTATCATAATAAAACAAACATGTCAATCCATAAAAAATCGTTACGATCGCTATATCACCGAACAAATCTTTTAATATAATCGTGTGGCTTGTGAAATTCCACTAATTCAGATTTGATAAGATAGCAATAATAAAACAAACATGTCAATCCATAAAAAATGTTTCGGTGCGCATCACCGGACAAATCTTTTAATATAATAGTGCGGCTTGTGAAATTGCACTTGTTCAAATTTGATAAGAAAATGCAAGGTTTTCTCTAAATTTTCGAGATGATGTTTATTTTCCCCACTAAAGTAGTTAATGACGTCTTCTGTTGCTTCAATAACAACTTCCGAAAAATCTTTGTTTTTAAACGCCCATAATTCCCGCTCTAAGCGAAAGGCGATTGTAGCAGCTGATTCAACAAAACCGGTACCATGACAAGTTGCGCACGGTACCGTTATTTGGTTCAGAAGACTCGGTTTCGTTCTTTTCCGCGACATTTCCAAAATTCCTAAAGCCGTAAAACCGTAAATAATTGTTCGCTCATAATCCCGGGCAAATTCTTCTTTTAAAAGCTGAATGATTGCCTTCCTATCTTTATCATCCCGCATATTAATAAAATCAATCAGAATATTCCCACCAATATTACGGAGGCGGACCTGTCTGGCAATTTCCTTAGCGGCCAATCGGTTCGTTGTCATGATGGTATCCCTTTTCAACTTATAACTCGGTGATTTAGCAGTATTTACATCGATGACCGTAAAAGCTTCATTTTCCTCAATGACAATATTTGCACCATTATCAAGCCATACTACCCTTTTATGCAATGTGTCCAGTTGATCATCTAACATAAAATGGGAAAAAATATTTTCGCTTCCTTTATAATGCGTAAGTTGACAGCGATTTTCCCAATCCGCTTTCAGTTGCTGGAACAGGTTGGAATCATCACAGATTATCTCTGTAAATTCTTCCTTGTCATAAATCTTTTTTATTTCCTCAAAAAACAAGTTCTTCTCCACTATTGGTGCGGGAGCTTTCAAATGATCGGCAAGTTTTTCAAGTTGTTGAAACTCCGCTCTTAATTGATTGAGACGGGTGACAAATTCTTCCTTCGTTAATTTTTCAGCGCGGGTACGGAACAAAATGCCTTCCGCTTCTTTCTTTGTCTCGACAGCCCACATTTTAAGTTGGTTTCTTACGTCATTCGGTAATTTTTTCGATGCGGCAACATAATACCCATATGGCATATAAACGATCATCTCATCACTAAGTTCGATATTTCTCGTCAAACGGTAATATTTTGTATCGGTTTCATCTTTGATAACTTGGACAATCATTTTATCACTTTGGTTTACCTTGGGCAGGGTCTTAATAGAGTCATCTTTTTCCATATTTGCCGGGCTTTGTGACAGTTGTAAATAACCCTTTTTTCCTTTTCCAATATTGATAAAAGCGGCATCCATACTAGGCATGATTTTTTCAACAATACCAATATATATATTCCTGAGCAATGATTGTTGTTCCGGTTGCTCAATATACAGTCTTTGGATTTGCTTATCCTCAATTAGTGCCATTCTTTTTTCTGATTCTCTTGCATTGATTAGTAATCGTTTCATTTTCACAATCCTTCTTATATCATTCAACTCTTCTCCATTTTAATAAAGTAAATCCTCCAATTTCAACCGGATAGGAGATTTTTCAAAATAATATTTTAAAATTTTTTTCTCCGGAATGATGGCAACCTGTTTTCCTGCATCGATAACAATAATTTGATGACCGGTTCCCCGCTGGAATTTTTCGATGGCACTTGAAAGTAAGTCATCTTTTTTTGCATAGATCTTTTTTATACGACCCACTTCATCGGTCGGTCGATGATATCGTTCAATTAAAAACCGCATCCACGTATACGGCCGGTTTTTCCATTCGTTATGTAAAGATAGAAATAAGAAGATGGCAATTACCCAACCGTTTAAATGGAAAGGAAAAACGATAAGAATAACGGAACAATATATGAACAAGAACAAAAGTGACAGAATAATCGAACGTTTCAAGGCAATATGGAACGGATAATATTTGGTAAAAAGCAAATAGACGATTTTCCCTCCATCCAAAGGCATAATTGGCAAACAATTAAATATCAAAATCATAAAGTTATAGTTGATAAAATCAGTATATATTCTGTCTCCGATTATTTGACATTCATGAAAAAGAAAGGCGGAAATCATCATCCAAACGTGCTGAGCCGGTCCACAGACTGTGACAATGAACTCCTCTTTAATCGGTCGATTTCCATGTTCATCTGTTTCTAAAACTCCACCAAATGGTAAAAGGATAATGTTCTTAATTCTCCATGAAAAAAAGGAAGCGGCCGCAGCATGGCCTAATTCATGAATCAGAACAATAACAATTAATAGCAACAGTTCTTGAAAGCGTGCAGTTATTACGGCAATGGCAACAATAAGCCAAAGCAATGGATGTATATGGATTTGGGTCAGGAGTCGGAGCCATTTATTCAAACTTAATCACCTGAACAGGGTCAATAAATTTTTCATCTTGTTTAATGGCAAAATAAAACTCGCCTGTTGTTTCGTTTTCTTTTGATGAAACAACGCCGATTTGATCGCCTGCTTGAACTTTATCATAGGCTTTTACTTTTATTTCCCCCAATTGTCCATACCAAGTTTCCGATTGATCCGGATGTTGAATAATAATTGTTTTTCCAAATTCTTTATCAACACCAGCAAATTTCACAACACCGCTTTGAATTGCCTCGACTGCTTCTCCTTTTACCGTTTGAATTGTAACGCCTTGATTATCCGCTTGGAAGTCTTCTAGAATTACCCCGTTAGCCGGAAGTGCATATTTAGCCGGCGCTTCTTTTTTATTTGGTGCCTTCTCCGGGAAAAGTGCTAACGGTTTACCAAATGTATCTTCATACCAGTCCGCAACCATGGCAAATTGGAATTCCTTTCCCATTACTTGTGTCACTGCTGAACGGACCGGTTCCAGCTGCTGTGATTGATTTTTGAACGCAATGGCCACAATAAGGACTAAGCAAGCTGAAGCCAATATTTTAAATAAGAATATTTCTCGATTAAATAACGGATGTTCAGTGTTTTTCATTCCTTCATTTGTGGAAAACCAAGTAAAGTCATGTTGTTCTTGGTACTCTGGAAATACTGGTGTCTTCACGTTTCTTTCACTTTCTATCGTTTTAGGCGGATAGGATCGTTTATATTTCTTGCGTTTTTCAATCCGCTTCAAGACTTCTTTCCTTCGATCTTTCAAACAACTCCCCCCTTCCGAATAAATCGGATTGTCCACTCAGTAAAATGTATGACTTGTCCGCAGTTTATATGACATGTCTAATTTGGAACTTGTTTTTTCAATCTTATGGTGTTGCTGCTGTTGAATTTATGGGGGGTACTGATGAATTCGGGTAGGGCACTGTCGATTTCTCGTAATTTACTGATGAATTCACGGGGTAAGCTGTTGAATTTTTCAATTTTACTGTTGAATTCATATCCTTGTACTGTTGAATTTTCCTTTTTTACTGTTGAATTCAGGGATTCTTCTGTTGCTAGTTGGATCCGGATACGCTCATGAACCGTTGGCGCTAGACTGCTAAACAATGAAAAAACTATCGGTGCGACCGCGCATCATCAAAATAAGAAAAGCGCAGAGCGCCCGCTTAGCGACGTACAAACTGGAGCGCCCCGCAATGAGAACAGATTTGCTTCCCCGAATAAGCATCGCACGAAGAAAAAGCGAGTAGCTTTTTCTAAAGAAAAGGAAACACGGCGACGAGCCGATGTTGACTTATCGTAGTGAAGCTACTCCT
>ERZ1673768.75-NODE-75-length-10611-cov-23.063755_pt1 | contig 10611 bp, 10 predicted proteins | sample MGYA00580142_ERZ1673768 | MGnify/ENA primary metagenome ERZ1673768 (study PRJEB41219, sample SAMN04549649) | soil metagenome | isolation source: soil | place: USA: Texas, La Sal del Rey | collected 2008-06-23 ... | reverse complement strand
TTTAGAGTAAATTTTTTTAATCTAATCTAGAAAATCAGTACATCGCAAAAAGCTCCTCTAAAGGTTTCCTTAACATATCTAACGTCTTCTTGGAAAACTCCGCGACCTCATCCAAAAAAAGAACCCCTCTATGGGCCAGAGACACTTCTCCCGGCTTTGGATTTTGCCCACCGCCAATAATCGATACGCCAGAAGCACTATGATGAGGATTGCGATAAGGCGGGATTCTCGTATTCATAAGCGTCTCACCACTTAATTGATATAAACTAATCATCTCCAAACTCGCCTCTTCGGTTAATGGCGGTAAGATAGATGGAAAACTTTCAGCTAATAAACTTTTTCCACAACCAGGTGGACCAGCCATTAATACATGATGCTCCCCTGCTGCAGCTACTTCTAAGGCAAATTTCGCATGTTTGTGGCCAACAATATCTTGAAAATCAACCATGTTCGAAAGATGCACCTCCTCAGGTTGATTACTTCCTTTCGGGAACAGTGGTAATATAGGCTGTCCTTGTAAATGTTGGAGAACCTCATGTAAATGAGTCACATAAATAATATCTAGTTCCGGGAATGATAGAGGAGGTAGATCTTCATCATAAGGAATATAGATTGACTTGATACCTAACTTTCTTGCAGCCAAAACTGCCGGAAGCATCCCCTCAACAGGTCGAATACTACCATCTAATGATAAGGCTCCAATAAAAGCCGTATCTGGTGAAATCTTTACTTTTAATTCATCCATACTCATCAACATACCAATCGCCATCGGTAAATCAAAAAGGGGTCCGTTCTTTTTTTGTTCTGCAGGTGAAAGATTAATCACAACCTTTTTCTCATGCAGAGAATATCCCATTGAAACAAGAGCTACCGAGATCCGTTCCTTTGACTCTTTGACAGAAGCATCCGGTAAACCGACGATGACAATACAATCCATACCATCCATCGCCTGTACCTCTACCTGAACACGATACCCCTCTAGCCCTTTCAATCCTATACTTGTAACAATTGCTCCCATGTTATATCCTCCTTTACATTCATATCCTTAACATCAACATTACTTTCGACAAACCGTTGATAATACAAATGATTCGGGTCTGGAAAATAGGCGTATGTTTTCGATTTATCAATGTAAGGGTTCGCTTCATTGTAGATATACGCAGAGTAACTACTCCAAGGATAGTCCTCTAGTTTCTTCACCATCTTAGCCTCTAGAGGATTCCGATGAATATACCGACTAACTTCGAGAAAATAGGCATCATCTTCTATTAACTGAGCACCATATCTCCCTTGAAAAACATGCCCATCGATTTTTAAACGTTTATTAAAATAAATCGCATAATTGGAATGTAAATCTTTCATGATGTATTGAATGTGGTCAGAGATTGTTTCTATCTGTAGGTGTAAGTGGTTGGTCATTAAGCAATATGCGTGGAGTTTAAACGGGTACTTGTTTCGTACCTCTTGAAGTAGTGTTAAATACATTTCATAATCATGTTTAATTCTAAAAATTGCCGCCCGTCGATTCCCCCGAGCAGTAATATGATACATCGCTCCCGGATACCAGACCCGACGTTTCCTTGCCATAAAATCCCTCCAAGAAATTGATAACTAGCGACAATAGGAACATATGTTCTGTATATAATATAAAACAAGCCAATCAATTCGTCAATAGAAAAATCTAAAAAAGAATAATTTTCTGAATCAATAAAATTACTATTCTTGTCCATCCTAGAAGCTAATCAACTTGAAAAGAAATTAAAGAAAAAACAGCAGTCACAGAATAATAGTAACTGCCGTACTATCCCAAGGTTTTGTTAATTTCTATCAAATAAGGATAATATCCCATGTTCACTTTAGCACATTAACGCACTGGGGGTCAGGCCCCGATACGCAAGCCCAATCTACCAATTCATCATGTTCATTCGCTCATAACATACACCTTTATAGTCTATCATTGCCATTTTACCTCTTAATCTCCCTATCATCCAGAAGAATCATTTTTCCTCTATCTACCGTTAACTTCACAAAGAAAAAAGACCACCCAAAAAGTCAAAACTCATGACTCTGTGGATAGCCCCTTCTTAAATCTATTTCCCTTCAATTGTTACATTCTTCTTTTCAGTATCCGGAGTATCTAATCGAAAACCAACGAATGAATCATCGACACGCGTTATGAAACTTCCATTGTTTGTTTTTATTCCTGAAAAGGTTGTCTCAAAAATCTTTTGGTTAAAGCTCGCTCCTTCAAGAGAGATAACTTTGTCTTCTTCTTCCCAGATAGCAGGGTTAGGAACAAAATTCTGCGGATGTGCTCGTTCAAATCCATTTCTTTCTACAAAACTACCATGTTTTTCAAGCTCGCCAATGAAATATTCTATTTGTCCGTTATATATATCTTCCATGCCTTCCATTTTATATAAAATCGCTTCTATATCAAAATATAAGAAATCAATATAATCACTCATAATTCCAGAAGGTGTGGTGTACACTAATTTGGAGGTAGCATTAGGTATGATTAGGTCTACTTTTTCAGTAGATTGCCCCAATTCATCGATCGTAATATCGAAAGTATATGTACGTTGGGAAGGATTATTTCTTTCTCCTTCGATGCTGTATTTAATATCTTCTGTCATCGGTTTTAATTCACTATGGTAGGCTTCGGCCATTTCGCCTAGTTCTTGATAATGATCCTCAAGTCTCCATTCCAGTTCTTCATTATATCCTTCTATATCAAACAGTTTTGCATCTTCCACTTCTTGTTCATAATCATCGTATATTTTATTAGAGGTTTCTTGAGCAAAAGTAATAATTTTTTCATCCGACATATCTAAAATATCTTCGATAACAACTTTCTGTTTTGTGTTATCGCCTGTCATGTTATATACCGTTACTTTATCCTTATTGAAGGCATATATATTTTTAATCACTGAATCTCGAACAGGATTTTCATCTGTTTCAATCCAGACAGAATACTTTTCAACCCCTTCACTTATCGGCATAAAATCTTCAGCTGAATGGTTTCGTGGATTATCGCTTATTGATCCTCCACTTGATTCTTCCTTACCTCCACAAGCACTTAATATTAAAACAGTAGTCATTAACACGAGTATTGCCAACCATTTTTTCTTTTTATACATGATCGATCCCCCAACAAATGTTTTATATAGGAATATTACACTATTACATTATATCTATTTTTTGAAAATGTTTCAATTCCCAATTGTTCCTGATTGAGTCAAGTATTTATAGGCAGTTTTTTAAACACCTTAAATATGAAAGCGGATTCACGCCTTTAGGATACTCTCTTGGTAAGAATTTTGCCTTTTTTAAAAGCCAGTCAACTCTTTTAATGCTTTGTAAACTGGTATGTTAGCTTTTCCTTTTAGATATAGAACATTGTCTCTTGTGGCTTCACCAATTGTGCTTGTAATCCTTTCCTTGTAGTATCTTGGTGGGTTCTTTTCCACCTTTGTTTCGGTCCATTTTTCAATCCTGCCAAATAGTGTTTTTAAGGTCAATTTATCCAAGTAGGCTACTAAACCAGTGAACATGGCACTCACACCTTTATCCACCCAACTACGGCCATTTTTAAGTCTTTTGGCAAATTGTATTTGGCAAGTAAAAAATGTATGATTTGGCATTTAAAATTGTATGCCACTTTCCAAATCCTTTTATCCATGTTAAAAGATTCTTTATAACCACCAATATTCAATACCTGTCTCTAGTATAACAAGAAGAGTAAATCTTGATGAACAGCAGTCATTAAGTCGAAAACAGCTAAATCAGTTAAAAGAGTTAACCTGGATAGAACAACTATATAACATTATTTTTCTTGGTCCCCCAGGCTTGGGTAAAACTCATTTAGCTATCGGCTTAGGATTGGAAGCCATTCATCAAGGCTATAAAGTTATGTTTATATCGATGGGAGATTTGGTTCATACACTAAAAACAGAAGAAATTTCAAGAAAATCAAAGACACGAATGAAGAGAATACGTGATGCAAATTTTTTAATTATTGATGATTTAATGTTTATGGCCATGGATCAACATGAGGCTAATCTATTTTTTCATCTAATTAATGATTTATACAATAAATCTTCAATTATACTAACCTCCAATAAGGCCCCCAAAGATTGGGGTGAATTATTGGGGGACCCTGCGATAACAACAGCTATATTGGATAGAATTATTCATCGAGCAGAGATTATTCACTTAAGTGGTGATAGTTACCGAATGAAACATAGAACGTCTATTTTTGAAGCAAAAGTGTAAAATATAATTTATCGAAAACTGTAACATTTCACTTGACGCTCACACCAATCTGTTTTTCCATTTAATAAATGACTTATATAATAAATCTTCAATTATTTTAACCTCCAATAAGGCTCCCAAAGATTGGGGAGAATTATTGGGGGACCCTGCGATAACAGCAGCAATATTGGATAGAATTGTTCATCGAGCAGAGATTATTCACATAAATGGTGACAGTTACCGTATGAAACATAGAGCTTCAATTTTCGAATCATCAAAAGTGTAAAAGATAATTTATCAAAAACTGTAACATTTCACTTGACGCTCACAGAAAACTCAATTACGCTCGTTTTATATTCATAATCTTTTATTTAATCTATATAGTAATCTATTATATATTCTATGTATTTGTCTTCCACTTCATTGTAAGGGGCTCCTCCGTTCAAACGGGGGAGCCCCTTACTACCAGATGTAGAAGGTCCTTCCTTTGAACATCACTGGTCCAAGGGACCCGTCCCCCTGTCCCACTTTTTAAGAAAAAACAGCAGTCACAGAATAATAGTAACTGCCGTACTATCCCAAGGTTTTGTTAATTTCTATCAAATAAGGATAATATCCCATGTTCACTTTAGCACATTAACGCACTGGGGGTCAGGCCCCGATACCAAAAAATCCGATTCGATTTTATTTTCGTATGAATAATTAGTTAATAAAAAAAGAGATTAGGTTGTTACATATGTAACAACCTAATCTCTTTTGCGTTTACTTACTTGCCGTATTCGTTTCTAAAGGACTCTGAATAAGTTCTGTATAAACTACAAACCGATCCGGTGCATTACCGATAAAGGAAAACGGATAGCATGTTGTTAAGGTTAAAGTTTCATAGTCTGTTGGGACATTAACTGTACGATCATCAGCAGGCATGACTTTAAATTCGGTTGTTTTATAAACAAAATCACCATACGGCGTTGTAAAAGTAATTTCATCGCCAATTTCTAGATGTTCTAGTGCCCGAAATGTCGTATCTCTGTGTCCACTTAACAAAACATGCCCTGCTTGACCTGGGAACATACTTCCCGCAAAGTGACCAATACCATGTTTCAACTCATTATCATGCGTCCCTTGAAGAACTGGATATGCTAAATCAATTGATGGAATTGATAGCGTACCGATTTGTTCGCCCGGTGAAGGCATCGTAGACCAAGCCTCATGACTAAATTCAATCGGATTCTCTTTCGGTTTGTAAGACATTAAAACACTCTTAGCAAAAAGTGTTGTTTGTTTTGTCATTTCACAACCAAAAATAGCAACGACAATAATTCCAATTACAATGAAAGAAACGGGTATTCCAAGGATTATCCGTTTCCATTTTTTCCTCTTAGTCTTCTAAAATTTTTATTGAATTACCGTTTTCATCAATAAACTCGAAAGATAGGTGAGCTTTTTGCGCCGCTTCATTTACTAAACGTAATACTTCAGTTTTTTGTGCATTAGATAAATCATCTGGATGTTCTAACCCCTTAACAATCTCAACAACACGGTTCGCATTTGTCATGATGCTTTCATATTCACTATCTGTTAATTCAATAGATTGTAAATATGTATTAAGATAATCTACTTGTCCAACATTTAATGATTCTAGCGCATCGACAAGTTTTTGGGCATTATCCTTTTCTGCAGCAAATGTGAATGTTAGTACAGAAAGTAAGATACTAGTAACCAATAAAACGGCTAAAGACTTATATAAATATTATTAATATATGATTTTAATATTAATTGATAAAAGATTACGAGTATAAAAGAGTGCTATTAATATTCAAATCAATATTTTATAAGGAACTTTTTACACATGGTAAAACTACTAGGTTTATTTTATAATTATACACAGGAACAAATTACAATATGATATGAAAAAGAGGGAGAAATTATTATGACTGTACTAGTTACTGGTGGTGCTGGTTATATCGGTAGTCATGCCGCAGTTGAACTTTTGAAAAGTGGCTACGATATTGTAATTGTTGATAATTTATCAAATAGTAACAGGGAATCAATCAACCGTGTCAAAGAATTGACTGGTAAGGATTTTCCATTTTACCGAGCAGATTTACTTGACTATGAAGCAATAAAAGAGATTTTTAACAATCATCCCATTGATTCAGTAATACATTTTGCTGGATTAAAAGCAGTAGGTGAATCAGTTCAAATTCCTTTAACTTATTACCACAATAATATTACTGGAACATTAAACTTACTCAGGGTTATGGCAAAACATAATGTAAAAAAGTTAGTATTTAGTTCTTCTGCAACAGTTTATGGAGACCCTGAACAAGTTCCTATTAGCGAGTCTGCACCGTTATCCGCTACGAATCCATATGGCCGAACAAAATTAATGATTGAAGAAATCCTTAGAGATCTTTATAATTCTGATAACACATGGAGTATCGCAGTTTTACGCTATTTTAATCCAATTGGTGCACATAAAAGTGGCAGAATAGGTGAAAACCCGAATGGGATACCCAATAACTTAATGCCTTATATTTCTCAAGTTGCTGTTGGAAAACGGGATAAATTAAATGTGTTTGGTAATGATTATGAAACACATGATGGAACTGGAGTACGTGATTATATTCACGTTGTGGATTTAGTTAAAGGACATATTAAAGCACTTCAGTATTTAAATGAAAATACTGGAGTCGAAGCATTTAACCTTGGGACAGGAAAAGGATATAGTGTACTAGATTTAGTAAATACTTTTAGTGAAGTAAATAATGTGGAAATTCCATATGAAATTACTGATCGTAGACCAGGGGATGTCGCTATCTGCTATGCAAATCCCGAAAAGGCAGAACGAATATTAAATTGGCGAGCTGAATATGATTTGCGCACAATGTGTCAAGATACGTGGAGATGGCAGTCTCAGAATCCGAATGGCTTCAATGAATAATTAATTATCTATTACAATCCAATTGACTTACTGAAAGATAGACATTTTTGTATTTTGCAATAGAAAAGTGCAGAGAAATGCAATTAAAAATGCAGAGGTTTGCCACCCATTTAATTCCTTTTCGACAATGCGTGGGACAGTCTATAGCTCTCGCCATGAAAAGAGATGATATGGGCGTGATGAATTAGCCTGTCCACTAACGCTGCTGTTAATCGAGAATCTGTAAAGATCCGGTTCCATTGACTAAATTCTAAGTTAGATGTAATAATTACGCTTTTCTGTTCATAAAACTCCGATATAATTTGGAATAATAATTCAGCTCCTTCTTTACTAAATGGTAAGTATCCCATTTCATCTAAGATGACCAAATCAACCTTCTCCATCCGTTTTCTAAATGCTGATAAACGGTTGTTACGTAAAGCTTGCTCTAATTCCTCAACTAGGTGGGCAACACGGTAAAAGCGAACCTCATAACCTAGTTCACAAGCTTTTCTCCCTAGTCCTGTGGCTAAATGAGTCTTCCCTGTCCCGGGTGAACCAACTAAAACTACATTTTCTCGATTCTCAATAAATTGTAGGCTACACAAATCCTCTTTGGTTAAGTGAGGAGGGAACCGAAGTTGTTCGGTCCACTCGTAATCATGTAAACTTTTTTTATCTAAGAACTTCGCCTTTTTTATCAAGCGGATCGCTCTCGCTTTTTCTCTTAATCTTATTTCCTCCTTAAGTAGCCTATACAAGAATTGTTCCGGAGTTTCAAACGGTATTTGCTCGTATACATCCGCAACATAAGCTAACCTCAATGACTTACACAATTCTTTAATGTCCTGTTTCAATTGACAGCCTCCTTTCTAGGAGTTAATGAATCGTATTTACTCCAGTCCACTTCATAAGGATTATTATCACTAGGTAGCTTATCCTGTGCAATTAATTCATAGAACTCTTCATTAATCTTCTTCATGTCATGAGAAACTAATAAACTAGCTAGAGCTTCTAATCGTTTTCGTCGAATAATTAAATTATCTACCAACAAAAATTCTTTAATTCTTCCCGGTAAATACTTATTATAGCGCGAATATTCTACAACCCTTGGTTTATGAATCCATGTTTTAATTATTGAAAGCCATGGTAAAGCTTTTCGCTTTTTCATATATGGCCGATAGTCATCCAATAATATCTCCCCATTAGGTGAAACAATCTTTAATTGATCCCATGTTAATATCATTTGTAATTGACTATAGTTGCCACCCTTAGGGACATGAACCAACGTCTGATCCACTTTCACTTCATTATATTTGTTTACTTTAACAAGATGCTCTTTAAATACAGGATAGGGCTTTTCCGGTAATGCTAGAAGATAATCCCGTTCTTCCTGCCATAAGTCCTCAATACGTACGTTTTTGGCATAATGAATTCTATTTCTGTCCGCCTCTAATTTATGAAATAATTGATCAGTTAAACCCTCATAGCTGTCCATTATTGGAGCTGAAGTAAAAAAGTTATAGCGTATATATCCAACTTTATTCTCAACATTTCCTTTTTCATGGCCACTTCTTGGATTGCATACCTGCACATCAAAGCCATAATAATTCTGAAATTGAACAAATTCATCAGTTAATTGTGCTTCTTCATTTTTTGTCCTTTTTTTCTTCACAGCGGGGGTCAAATTATCGATTCTTATCCTTTTAGGTACTCCCCCAACCTGTTTAAAAAGAATATTGAGACCATGTAAGAAGCATTCTTGATTTTCAGCTGGTAACGGTACTGCAAATCCAGCATTACTATGAGGAAACGTCATAACTAAAGCATGAATATCCACAATTTCTCCATCTTGTACAGCTTCCATTACTCCAAAGTCTACTTGAGCTTCACCTGGAGGATGTTCTAATCTTTCATACCCTTTATCCTTTTCTTCTTGGTGAGTATTCATCCATTCAGAGATAAAGTAACAAACAGTACGATAAGAACCTTGGAAACCCATTTTCTTTAGTTCTTCAAATATTTGTTTCTTTGTTCTTCTTAATTTTTTCCTTAACTTTAAATCCTCAAAAAGCCAATCTGAAACAATTACTCCCCACTTTTCCTCATACATCATCCCTTTCTTTTTAAATGATTTCTGTTTAGGGAGTTGATCTTCATCTGCATACTTCTTAGCTGTTCGCCAATTAATTCCCATTGTTCTTTGTATTTCTGAAATAGATAAACCCTTGTTATTTCTTAAATGTTTGATACAATTAATATCAGACATTGCTAGCATCCTTTCTTACCTCCACTACCAATTGCTTGACACAATTACTGTAGTGGGACTTGGGGTGACTGGCAAGTCTTTTTTTGTTTATGCACAAAAATTTAGTGCAGGACTCTGCATTTTTCCTTTGCAAAGCTCTGCACTTTTATTTTGCCATACACAGACATTTTTTGAACTTTATTATAAAAAACAGGCCCAATCTATATCCAGAGTGGGCCTAAATTATTATTTACTAATAATTCATTCACTATAAACTCCTAATCCTAGTCCCTAATTAATTGGATTATGGATAAATGTAAATGGAAGTCTAAAAGAAATTTAAAAGATGCATTATTTTGGATAGCGGAAATACATTTACTTTAATAGAGCGGGGTTCAAGTCTCATTCATTTCAAATTATATCGTAATGAACTTCTGTTTCTCCCTTTTATCAAAAGCCTTATTATTCAAGTAAATTGCTTGCCAAAGACTTTCATCACTAATTGCTTCTTCAGCTTTTAAATCCGAGATTGTTCGAGCGATACGTATGATTTTGACTTGGGTGCGGTTACTGAAGTTTCTCTTTGATGAAATTTGGCTAATAAGATTTTGTTGACGGATGGTGAGAGGGCTCGTTTTCATCAATTGTTCAAATGGTACACGACTGTTACATATTTCCATATTGTATCGTTCATATTGTCTTTTCCTAGCCTCATCGACCCGTTTTCTAACAACATCCGATGAATCTTGTTCTCGCTTTTTACGTTGATTTAAATCTACAGGTCGTAAAGATAGGAAAATATCAAAGCGATCACGGATTGGACCGGATAGTTTATTTTGATAGGATTGAATCTTGTTCGGGGTACATGTGCAGTAATGGGTATTTGAGCCAAGATATCCACATGGGCACGGGTTCATTGCCGCAAGTAAAATAAACTGCGCTGGATAGGTCACGGTTGAACGAGCACGACTAATGGTGACTCTTCCTGTCTCTAAAGGTTGCCTCAACATATCTAAGGTCTTCTTGGAAAACTCCGCGACCTCATCCAAAAAAAGAACCCCTCTATGGGCTAGGGACACTTCTCCCGGCTTTGGATTTTGCCCACCACCAATAATCGATACGCCAGAAGCGCTATGATGAGGATTGCGATAAGGCGGGATTCTCGTATTCATAAGCGTCTCACCAC
>ERZ1673768.73-NODE-73-length-10821-cov-23.535946_pt1 | contig 10821 bp, 10 predicted proteins | sample MGYA00580142_ERZ1673768 | MGnify/ENA primary metagenome ERZ1673768 (study PRJEB41219, sample SAMN04549649) | soil metagenome | isolation source: soil | place: USA: Texas, La Sal del Rey | collected 2008-06-23 ... | reverse complement strand
GAAGCAAATCTGTTCTCATTGCGGGGCGCTCCAGTTTGTACGTCGCTAAGCGGGCACTCTGCGCTTTTCTTATTTTACTTTTGCACAAAAAGTTTTTGTCGAAAACTGTCATTTGTTTAAATAACAAAGTCATTTAAAAAAGAGGAATAAAGTCCCACGAATTGTAATATTTGTAAAAAAAACAGTATTGTTTTTACAAAATATGGTAAGGATTGTCAAAAGTGAGAATAAAATGACCTAAGACTTTATTCCTAAAATTATCTCGATTCCACAATAAATATAGGATAAAAGAACGAGACAAAATTCGACAATTTTTTGAGATATTGACGAACTTTAAATTAATTGGTATTTATTAAAACAAGTAATAATAATTTTTTAAAATTTATATATTTTACTTGTCCCATCTTAACGGGTAGTAGGACACCAGCCTCAAGTTACAATGAAGATAGGTGGAGATGAACTACTCGTAAAGGTCTGATTGCTTTAACTAACTAACAGGGGGAATGAAGCAAATCCGCACTGTTGGAATTTTCACTTTATCCCGCACAAACGGTCACTAAATCTTCCTCTATGCTTTAAGAGAAATCCAAGATGTAAGGGAGGAAGATAAGTGCCCGTAAGTGCCCGATTGGTTCAACTAACCAACCCTGGGGAGTAACCCCCCCACGGATGGAAGTTTCACTTTACCGGGGAAAGTGTAAAAATCATCAACCGTTTTACTTAAGGCGTAGAAATGAGGTAGTAGCATGTTAGAGTCAAAGAGGCGAGCAACGATATTTTTACTCTTGGCATTCGTTCTGGCTGCAATTGCAGGATATTTAGTGTATGACAAAGTTCGAACATTAAATGCAGAGCTTGGCGGGATGACGAAGATTTATGTAGCAGCAGGGAGTATTCCATCGCGAACATTAATAACGGAAGGTCAAATAAAAACGATGGAAATCCCCAATCGATATGTATTAGATTCCTACATCACGGATAAGAAAAAACTTATCAACATGGTAACCGTTGTCCCTTTAGAAGAGGATGATATCATTACCGGTAACATGCTTAAGCCTGCAACAGAACTAAGGGAAGCAAATCATCGGTTAGTGGCAATGTATCGATCGGATAAGGTTCAATTTGACCAAGTTGTCACAACGAATGACCGCGTTGATATTATTATTTCCAAAGAGGAAAACGGAGAAAAGAAAACAGAATTATTTATGAAAGATGTCCCGGTAGCATGGGCTCAGGGGAAAGGGAAAGATTTTGTCGGTGTCGCATTAGAGGTGCCTTTAGATGATGCACCTAAATTAATTAATATACAAAATTATGCTGATCATATTCGAGTGCTAAAGGCGAATGTTGGAAAAGAAGAAACTCAAATAGAAAGTCAACCGACAGAAACAGAGCAACAACAAACCCAAGGGCAAGAGATACAAGCCGGAACTGAGCCAAACGGAACTGAGCAACAATTGAATGAAAATCCGGCACAACAGGAAAATCCATAAAGCCATAATCTATAAGAATTGCTGATCATAATTTTCTATAAATCTTGTTTTGAAGGTGGAGAGGAATGAAACGTGGAAGATAACGTAAAGCTCTTATTAGTAAGTGATGATGAAATTATACAAAATCAAATACTGAATATAATTGGGGAACATATCCAAACCCAAATTGTGAACCCGGTTGACGTTGTCCGCGAAATAAACCGGGAAGCGAAGGATATCGTCATATTTATTCAGCCAACAAATGATATAGCGGTGGAGAACATTCAATTTATAAAAACGGCAAGCCCATCAACTTTAGTTATTTTTATTGCAAAAACTTCCGACTTTACCTTGCTAAGGAGCATTACAAAAGCCGGAGCAACAGAGTTTTTTGTTTTCCCGGAAGAGCAAGGAGTATTTGCCGCTAAACTTCCTACGATTATAAAAAACTATGAATTGAACAAGGACAATCAGGACACAACCTTTTCCACTTTTGTAAGAGGGAGCGGTCAAATCATTTCTTTTTTCAGCGGTAGCGGGGGAACGGGGAAAACCGTATTGGCATCAACATTCGCACAAACATTGAAGTTGGAATCGACGGCTGAGGTGATTTTAATTGATCTGAATTTGCAATTTGGCGGAATTGAGACGGTCATATCAATAAATTCTAACCGATCGATTGCCGATTTAGCCCCGGTAATAAGAGAATTGAATGAAGGTCATATTCGCAATGTTTCCCAAACGGAGAGTTTTTCAAAAATGGATGTACTAATTAGTCCATGCGATGCGGAAGTGGCCGAAACCTTATCAGAAGATTTTATAACAAAGCTTCTGAGAACCTGTAGAAGAAGTTTCGATTTTGTTATCATTGATCTTCCATCTTTTATCAATAACCAAGTCGTAACTGCTTTGGAGGAATCCGATAAAATTTATTATGTGTTAGTACCGGACACACCATCATTAAAAGTACTAAAACAATTTGAGGAACTCTCAATCCGATTAGGAATTGAATTAAAATCGAGGATGAGCATCATTTTAAACCATGTTGGGAAGGAAAATGAAGTTCAAGAAAAAGATTTGAAGGATATCGTCCGTTTTCCTATCGAAGCTAAAATAAGAAGAGATATAAAGGGGTTACAACCTTTTGTTAATAAAGGGGAACCTGTACGGAAAATGGCGAAAGAAAGAAGACTGATTCCCTTTGCAAAGGATATTAGAAAATGGGCGCATTCGGTGTTAAAATAGGGGGTTTAAAAAATGTCATCATTATTTGAAAATCGCAGGCAAAAACTGAATGCCAAACCCAATATTCAATCATATCAATACGAAAATCGTTTCGTCGATGAGTTAGTAGAGCATTACAAGGCACGATTACTGAGGGACACGAATCTTGAATCCCTTACTGAATTATCACAGGGGGAAATGCGCCTTCGAATTGAGCAGATTGTCAGTCAATTCATGTCTGAAGAAAAAGTCATTATATCAAGAAAAGATAAAGAAATACTGATTACGCGAATTTTAGATGAATCAGTCGGGTTTGGACCTTTGGAGCCGTTAATTAATGATCCGACAATAACAGAAATACTAATCAATGGCTATAATGAAGTGTATGTCGAACGACTAGGAAAACTTGAATTAACGGAAGTCAAGTTTCGTAATGATGAACATGTTCGCCATATTGTTGACCGGATTATTTCACCTCTAGGGAGAAGAATAGACGAAAGTTCACCTATGGTTGATGCACGATTACCGGATGGTAGCCGTGTTAATGCTGTTATTTCGCCAATCAGTTTAAATGGAACACTGGTGTCAATCCGAAAGTTTAGAAAAGAACCCTTCAAAATGGCTGACTTGTTAAACTTTTATACATTGAATTCTGCGATGGCACAGTTTCTGGATGGAATTGTCCGGTCGAAAATGAACACACTTATCTCCGGCGGAACAGGTAGCGGAAAAACAACTTTGTTAAATGTCCTCGCTGATTCCATACCGCATGGCGAGCGGGTAATTACCATTGAAGATTCAGCGGAACTTAGATTAGACCGTCCAAATGTTGTCGGCTTAGAAGCAAGACCGTCCAATGTGGAGGGACGTGGGGAGATAACCATTCGGCAACTGGTGAAAAACGCCCTACGGATGCGGCCGGATCGAATTATTGTCGGTGAGGTTCGGGGCGGGGAAGCGTTTGACATGCTTCAAGCTATGAACACCGGTCATGAAGGCTCCCTTACAACCGTTCATGCGAATTCTCCGGATGATGCATTGCGGAGGGTTGAAGCGATGGTCGTCATGGCGGGGATGGAGCTCCCCAGTCATATTATTCGGGAATATATTGTCGGAGCTCTTGATATTATTGTTCAAGCAACCCGATTAACAGATGGAACAAGGAAAATTGTTTCGATATCGGAAGTAAGAAAAAATGCAGATGGCTCTTACTCCGTTGAAGAAATTTTTCAGTTTAAAAGAGTTGGTATTCGGAGCGATGGGAGCATCGAGGGTTATTTCACACCAACCGGCTATGTGCCGCAATGTTTAGATAGATTGAAAGTTTTTGGCGTTACCATACCGAAAGCCGCATTTACACCAATAGAAAAGGAGGTGGTATCATGACCTATTGGCTCGTCTCAACAATGGCTGTATTTGTATTTATTATCGCTTGTTACTTTTATTTGGATTACCGAAAAGAAAAGCGGGAATGGAAGAAAAACGTTGACCATTTTTACAATGATGGTAAAAAGCGGAAAAGTTTTATTGTCGTTTTAGGGGACCGCTTTGATAAAACTGAGATAGCCAAACCAATATATGAAAAATTGGAAGTTGCAAACATTCCTTTTACACCGTCGGAATACATTGGAGCAATTATCGTTTCTTACTTTGGTATTAATTTTTTACTTCATAATATGTTTAATGTTGAATTTCCATTAGCCCTGTTTATTTCCGCACTCCTTCTTGAAGGAGCAAGAAGACTAATCTTTTTCATGAGAAAAGGAAAGCTGAAGCAAAAAATTATTCAACAGTTACCGGAAATTTGTCGTACATTAGCGAACACGACTCGTTCAGGGATGACCTTAAACCAGGGGATTCAACTAGTTGCCCAGGAAATTTCGATGCCGGCAAAGGCAGAATTTAAACGATTAGCATATGAACTATCTCTTGGTGTCGACTTTCATACAGCATTACGGCAAATGGAGAAAAGAATTAATGTTCGAGAATTTCAACTTTTTGTTGCTACATTACTTATTCAAAAAAAGGCAGGTGGTAATTTGTATGCGGTATTAGATGAAATGAGTGAAACATTAGAGGAAAGGAATCTCCTCCAACAGGAAATCAAAACAATGACAGCGGAACAGCGCTATGTCGCGTATATCGTTCCAATTATCCCTATTTTCTTGGTGCTAATGATGAATAATGTGGTTGACGGATTTTTAGACCCGCTATTTTCAGGAGTAGGTTTAGTCTTGTTTGCATTGTTTCTTTTAGGAACGGTTGGAACCTTTCTTCTTGTTAGAAAGATTACCAATATAAAGGTGTGAAAATAAAATTATGGATGGATTAATTGTTATCTTTATTATTTTGGCACTTGGATTTTTCGCACTTGCATTGAGAAACTTCTATTTGTATTTAATGAAAAAACATGAACTCAAAGAAGACATAAAAGAAAAAACCTTTATCCCGTACACATTTGAAAGAAGACTGACAAGAAAAGAAAAATTGATTGCAAAAATGTTTGAATTTGCGGATGACTTTTCTGACCTTGGTCAACGAATAAATTTTTTCAGTGAGAATGATGACGTTCGAAAACTACTTACTCAAGCTGGTTTTCCATATCGATTGACCTTGGCAAGATTCCAGGGCTTAAAGATATTTTTATTAATATTAGGCTTCTTTATCGGGGCTGTCTCACTTGTACTCAGATTTCCTTTTTCCCAATTTACGGTTATTCTTTATCCTGTTTTCGGCTATATGGGGGCCATCCTTTGGTTAAAAAACAAGGCAAAGAAAAGGCAGGAGGAATTATCATACCAGCTTCCGGATTTTATGGATACAATGAGCGTAACCTTGCAAGCCGGAGTTGGGTTAGATCAAGCATTAAGGGAAATTGTCCCGTATTTTGAGGGACCTATCAAGGAAGAATTCGGCCGTTTCATTCAAGAAATGGATGTTGGTGTTCCAAGGTCGGATGCATATCAGGCGCTGCTTGAACGCAATGATAGCAGGGAATTTCAATTGCTCATTCGCTCATTGATTCAGGGGGAAAGGTTAGGCGTCCCAATATCTAAAACGTTTAAGCAGATTTCAGAGGAAATGCGCAAAATGAAAAAAGAGCAAATCAAAGAAAAGGCGGCAAAAGCTTCGCCAAAGATTACGCTTGTTACTACATTTTTGGTGATGCCATCAGCCCTCATATTTATCGGGGGATTGATGATCATGAATATGTTTTCACAAAACAAAAATTTATTTACATTTTTTGAGTAAAAAAGAAAAGGAGAGAGTGGATGATGAAGAAAAAATTATTAGGTCTGTACATTAAAATGATGCATCCGGTGAAAAACGAGAAAGGAGCACAATCACTGGAATGGTTGGGTTTGGCAGCATTGCTAATCCTTGTGTTGGGGATTATTTCGCAGGCTGTAAGTAAACAGGAAAACTCAATTGGGACATTAATAGGAAAAATTATTGAAAAAATTACCAATATGGTTGGGGATTAATTGAACCTATAATAAGTGACTGTAATAATTATGAAACTATAAAATTGCATAAACAAACTTAAATTACTTTAGATTTATCACCCAAACATCATGGTCATAAAGGATGAGTTTATTTTGAAGATTGCCATAAAATACCTAACAGTGTTTACAATAGTAATATTTTTACTTAGTAGTTGCAGCTCAAATCAAAAGAATACAGACGAAGGAAAGTCAGTGGAGATCATTAAAAATAAAACTGTGGAAGATAAAAAGGCAAATGATGAAAATAGGGGTACACAAAATGAAATAATAGTGGATCCACTTCCTACAAGTTATGAGGAACTTGCGAAATTACAGGCTGGTGAGTATGAAAATATTGATTTAGTAAGTGATGAAGCAAAAGCAAAAGTTAAGGACATCTTTAGTGTTTTACCGGATATTTCCAAAAGCCCAAGTAAAAAAGAGTTAGATTATTACTTTCGAGAATTATTAAAAATGGTTCAAAAAAATTACGAGGGTCCTGAAAATTTAATTAATCGCTTGAAGTTTGAAACATTTGGTAATCCGAATATTAGTGATTCTCGATATCAATTTAAAGAAAATTTAAATGTTGTATTTATTATTGACGCATCTGGTAGTATGGCACAAAAAATTAATGGAAAAGAAAAAATGGCATCGGCGAAGGATTCGATTCTCAATTTTGTAAATAAACTTCCGAAAGATGCCAAAGTTGGAATCAGGGTTTATGGTCATAAGGGAACAGGTTCAGACGCTGACAAAGCATTATCTTGTAGCAGTAGTGAACTCGTCTACCCGATATCCAATTATAATGAGGGCGAATTCCAAGCAGCACTTAACAAATTTTCACCAAGCGGCTGGACGCCGATTGGTTTAGCCTTGCGGGAGGCGAAAAATGACTTAGCATCCTTTGATGGAGCCAATAATACAAATATCGTTTATTTAGTCAGTGATGGAATTGATACATGTGAAGATCAGCCGATTGAAGCGGCAAAGGATTTGTATTCATCAAATATATCACCAATCATAAATGTTATTGGATTTGATGTAGATAGTGAAGGACAAAATCAATTAAAACAAATTGCAGCAGCCACTGACGGGATATATGACACAGTAACCAACGAGGGTGAACTGCAAGAACAACTAGAAAAACTAAATGATTTGACAAATCAGTGGCAAGAATGGCTGGAAATGGGAAAACAACAATATGAATATAAGAAAGTGAGTAATAGTCTAGATATTTTTACTTATATTGCGGGTGAACAGATAAAAGCCGAACAAGAGAGTACAAATATTTATATAATTTTAAGTAGATTGAAAAGGGCTGGAATGTTTGATGATAAATCTTTTGAATATCTACGAAAAAGAAATTCTGAGTACCATGAATGGATTGATAATGAAATATCTAAATTTAATGAAGAACTTAAAGCATTAAATGAACAGAACTATAATGAAGCAATTAACCAGTTACAGGAGAAATACAATGCCAATACCCAATAGGTTGGGGTGAGATTATTTGAGAGGAAGGAAACTTGAAAGAATTTTATATTTATTGCTAGCCTCCATGCTAATCTTTTGGACGGTGTTTCCGGCTGTAAGTGCCTTTGCATATATTACTCCGGGAACACCCATTGTCCCGGGGAAACCAATTACCCCGGGTACGCCGATTCAGGGAGGAAGCTTTATTATCCCAGGCAAAGTGTATGAACCGGGTAAAGCTGTAAAGGGTGGAGATAGTGTCAGTGGTTCTTCCGGATTAATCTCCGGGCAGCCGATTGTTCCAGCGACTCCCTTAACATACGGAACTTTTATCATACCAAATGCGCCTCCGGTATTAGGACATCCGGTGCTTGGGGGAACTGCGATACAAGGCGGTCAAGGTCCAAATGGCGGCACGGCAATCAATGGCGGTCAAGGCCCGAATGGCGGCACGGCAATCAATGGAGGCCAAGGCCCGAATGGCGGCACGGCAATCAATGGAGGCCAAGGCCCGAATGGCGGCACGGCAATTAACGGCGGTGAAGGCCCGAATGGTGGCACGGCAATCAATGGAGGTCAAGGTCCGAATGGTGGCACGGCAATCAATGGCGGTCAGAGCTCGAATGGCGGTAGCGCAATCAATGGTGGTCAAGGTCCGAATGGTGGCACCGCAATCAATGATGGCCAGGGCCCGAACGGCGGTACGGCAGTTAACGGTGGTCAAGGACTGAATGGTGGGACAGCAACTAATAGTGGTCAAGACCCAAATGGTGGAACAGCTACAGATCGAGGCCAAGGACCTAGTAATGGAAATACATCTTTGCCCGGTAACGGTCCAAATACAAGTGATTCAAAAGGTGAAACATCTTGGTTGTACAAGACCATTGATTCGGGATTAGACTTGGCACAAACCATCAAAAGGTGGGGGCTGGATTTTTATTTTGCTGGTGATTCAATTGCACAAGGCATAGTTGCTCACGGGGCAGGATATAAGTTTGTTAAAAATGAAAAATATAAAAGCGGTCATAAGTATAAATATTTAGGAAACCGAAAAGTAGAAGGGAAATTTAAACAAAAACTACTTGATAAATTTTCCTCAGACATAAAAGACAATAAACGAAATTATAACTCTTTTGAAAGAAAACAATACCTTAGGGATAAGGGATTACTGGGATTCAAAGAGACATTTAAAAAGGGCATCAGAGATGATTGGTTTCCTTTTTTTAAGCAAGAAAAGCAGGTCAAAATGAAGGGGCATAAAGTTCCAAAAATTGAATCAAAATGGAAATTTAATAAAGATTTTATTAAACCTTCTAAGTTATTGAAGGGGAATGGATTTGTAAACTCTATTTTCACATTTGGTCAAACACTGAATGATTATACACTTGGCCCTAAAAAGTCAAAATTATTTACTTCAGAATTCTTTGCGGACCTCTCTACAGAAGCAACAATTGGAATTGGGACAACATTTATATCATCCGTTGCATCCAGTGCTGCAGTCGGTGCGGTTGGCGGTTCTGTAGTCCCTGGATTAGGTACAGCTGCAGGGGCAGCGGTAGGCTTATTAGCTGGGATTGGAAGTTATTTCATTATGGAATCACGTTTTGGGAAATCAATCAAGAAAAGTATTCGATCGGGTTTCAAAAAAGCCTACGACGGTATTGGAAAAGCAGGTAATTGGATAGGTTCGCAGTTTAAATCAGGACTAAAAAAAATAGGTGGTATCTTTGGATAATAATCGACTTACATTTAAAGAAAGTAAATTAGTTTCAGCAATTGGATTTAATTTATTTTTTGCTTTATTATTTAGTGCATTACCGGAGTGGAGTACAAAGTTTTGGCTAATTAATACAACTGTTGCTATGTTCTTTATCATTCGAACTGCTTATGCTTGGTTGACAATGACTGACAGTAAAAGATATTTTTCGATTGGGAGCTACGGTATGATTTTTATGATGGCATTTGTAGCTCCACAACTGATTATCCGATTACTTTGGATTGGGGAAAGTCATTTATGGATTCTTTTTGTGGTCACATGGTTATTATTATTTATTGTCACCCACCTATCAAAATGGAAAATTGGCAAAATGTTTAAAGATCCATTTGATTCCAAGGGTGGGAGGATTTTCCATATATTATTTCTTATTGTTATAATCCTTCTTCCCTTCATTATGATATTTACTAGTCAAGAGGGGACGACCATAACAGACCAGTACATTGAATTTATGGCAATGGGGGCAGTTGCTTATATTATTTCTCTTTTCTGTTTGTTTATGTTGCCGGCTTTTCTCATCAAGCCGGAAGAGATGGATTCCCTTTAATGAAATGAAAGTAGGCGGTTCTTAATCTGTTACCGCCTACTTGTTCAGAAAAGACTTGAAAGTTAAAATAAACGTGTTTGTAACCAGAAAGGTGGGATTAATTTATATGTTTCATTTCCTAGGATTATTAAAAGCAATGAGTGTACCCTTCATCTATATGATTGTATTTGGATTTATTTCTGGTTTTTTACCAAATATGGATTTGGACTTAATGATAGTCTTATTATTTTTTCCAACCTATATATTAATAGGTATTTTAGCCCCAATTTATAATAAAAAAACACCTTATTTTGCTAGTTTTATCGGAAGTTTGTCACTTAGTGTTTTAAATATCTTTTTTGGCCATTTCTTTATTGAACTAGAAACGTTGGCAGATCCTGACAGAGTAAACAGAAGTTTGGTATTAAGTACATCAGTCTCAATCATTACGACAAGTATTTTTCTGTTTACTAAAAAGCGAAAGGTGTTAAAAAATGTTTAAAGATGTATTAGATATTTATAATAAACATTTACCGTCCATATTAGTTTTAAGTATTACACTTGTATTTCCGGTTACCTTCTTTATCCAATTAGTAGTTGTCTATGTTTATGAAAGCAGTACAGTTTTATTTCCTTCAATTATTTCTCTGTGCCTATTAATCATTAACTTTATTGTATTGTTTTCTCCATTTAGTTTTTTAACACATAAAGATTTAAGTGATGAAACAATAAGCTTGAAAGAATTGTACGCGGTCTTTTTTAGCTATTTCTTTTATTTATTATTATTTTCCGTTATTGTTTATGCCATCTCGGTTTTTGGCTCATTTTTGATACTAGTGCCGACAATTATTGGATTCTCAATAA
>ERZ1673768.71-NODE-71-length-11805-cov-19.788936_pt1 | contig 11805 bp, 7 predicted proteins | sample MGYA00580142_ERZ1673768 | MGnify/ENA primary metagenome ERZ1673768 (study PRJEB41219, sample SAMN04549649) | soil metagenome | isolation source: soil | place: USA: Texas, La Sal del Rey | collected 2008-06-23 ... | reverse complement strand
GCATCGCACGAAGAAAAAGCGAGTAGCTTTTTCTAAGGAAAAGGAAACACGGCGACGAGCCGATGTTGACTTATCGTAGTGAAGCTACTCCTAGAGTGAACTTCATGAGTAATCTTCCTTGATATACTTCATGAAGCTTTGCGACGAGCTGAACATCCGCTTCCTCGAATAGGCTATGGCGCAGGAGCACATTAAAGGGGAGTTAGTTTCTCAGTCGCTGGCGCTCGGAGCTAGACAATAAAACTGATCCTGAGTTATTTACCTGTATTTTTATACTTTCTTATACTATAAAAAATGATTTTCCAAACAAACGAGAGTATAACTAACTGAAACTACTTAACCGGAGAAAAGCCAAATTATGAAAGGATTTGTACCTAAAGGAAAAGGAATATTTAAATACATTATTAGTAAAGTTAACCAGATCATTTTCTGAAACGATCCACTTTTTAATTGAGAATTGTTATCAATTATAGTATATTTGTAAATAACACATTAATTTAGTAAGGAGAATATACCATGCAAATATATTGGACGAAAATAAATAAAATTATTGAGGAAACACCCGAGGTAAAAACGTACTTGCTCGACGTTCCGGAAGATTTTACATGGGAGGAAGGTTCACACACGCACCTCGGACTGGAAGGTTTCAATGCTGGTGATAAACCAAACCGCAGTCTGGTCCGCCATATGTCCATTTCGACTTTACCGTCTGAAGGTGCAATTGGTATCACCACACGATTCAGAAAGCCCTGTTCTGAGTTTAAAACTATTTTAGGAAATCTTGATGTAGGCAGTGAAGTTGCCATATTTAAAACTCATACAAATGTGCCGCTTAAAAGGGAAGATAAAAATGTATACCTGTTGTCATCAGGTGTTGGCCTGGCAACTTTCAGACCACTTGTACTTGAATATTTTAAATGTGCTGATAATGTTAATCAAATTCATTCCCTCAACATCGATTCAACAAAAGATTTCTTATTCACAAATATTTTTACATCCGCTCCTGATAAGAATTTCACGGCACAGTTCGTTGATAACCGAAAGGATTATTATGAAAAAGTGAAAAATTTTGCTGGAGACAAGGATGGGCTCTTTTATGTTGTGGGGAGTGAAAAGTTCCTTGTGCAGAACATTGAAGTACTTCGTGAGCAAGGTATCAAGAAAGAACAGATTATGCTCGATAAGTATGAAATAGAACTTCCTAAGTTTTTCTCAATTTGAGCATCTCAGCTAATGCGGACCAGAACTTTATCCTTTTGATTTCAATGGTTACTGGTTACGATTGTTAAAAAGGGAAGTCGCTTTTTATCCCACCTTAACGGGCAGTAAGACCCCCACCTCAAGGTTTCGAGTTTACAAAGAAGATAGCAGGGGGTGAACTGTCCGTAGTACCGTAATTTTATCGTTCAATATTAGTTACGTAAAATTTTTTCCATTGATTTCCCTTTTGCTAACTCATCGATTAGCTTGTCTAAGTAACGAATTTCTCGCATTGTTGGTTCCTCTATTTCCTCCACTCGAACGCCACAGATTACACCTTTAATTAAAGTTCGTGCAGGATTCAATTGCGGAGCTTCTGCAAAAAAGGTTTCAAAATCAGTCTGTTTTTCCAGTTGTTCTTCTAACTGTTCCTGGCTATATCCTGTCAACCAACAAATAATTTCATTAACTTCTGACTTTGTACGACCTTTTTTCTCAGCTTTCGCAATATAATGGGGATACACACTTGCAACACTCATTGTATATATCTTATGTTTCGTCATGATTCATCCTCCCATGAAACTGAATTTAATATAAGTAAAAACTTATTACGAATATAACATTTTTAACACTATTAGTCATCCTAAACATTAGCATTGAAACCTGTTGCCGTTTGTTGGTTCACCTAAAGCATTTGTGATCGCCGAATGGACAAATCAAATCAAGAATGTATTATTAAAATCAATGTGAAAACATGAAGGGTACAATTTCGCATCATTTGCAATTGTACCCTTGTTGGAAAATAAAAGAAAAGATGGGATTAATGGGGCGAAACGTATAGCCAATTAGCTGGACAATAAGATTGGGGGACTTGCAAGTATTTTACTAATTATTCGGTGATGTAGTTAGTTAAAAGCAACTTTTTTAAAAGGGGATTAAGATGGATAAGAGAATTAAAGCAATGTTTGTATATAACAATAGAAAAAATCGAACTAGGGATGAATAAGGCTTAAATAAATTATTTGAAACTGAATAAATAAGAATGGGTTCCTTGTCCCAATGTCTAAAAAAGGATAAGGAACCTGACCTACTGTAATATTGCTTAATCTAAGTTTCTAGCAATCTCGTCTTTCACGACTATTCCTTGGACCTCTAACTCCACAATTTTTTCAGCAAACTGAGGCAAATTTTTTTTATGTGCAACAAGAAGTTCATCCATCACTCGTTTTGCCGTTTCACCACTTGGGATTAAAGGGTTTAATATAAATGCTTGCAGGAGGAGTCCATAATTTCCAGTTACGGCTGCTTCTTCTACACATAATTCCATATTCTTCATGACTTGCAACCAACCTCTTTCAGCCTTTGGTAGAGAGCCGAATGCAATCGGTCTTGCACCTGCTGCACCGATATAGGCAGATACTTCCACCACATCATCCGGCCCGAGATCAGGTACAGCACCATTATTTTTGGTTGAAACGACAATATGTGTATTTTTATTCCCATAGATGGATGCGATTGTTTCACATGCAGCATCCGAATAGTAGGCACCGCCGCGTTTCTCTAACTGTTCCGGTTTATAATTTAAGTTCGGGTCTTTATACAATTCAAACAGTTCAGCTTCTGTTTGTTGTACTTGTTGGGCCCTTGTTCCAATGTTTGGATCGTTGTATTCTTCAAGCATATGATTTAACATCTCTTCATAGCGGTAATAATAACGATGATAACCGCATGGGATCAAGTTCATCTGTATTAACTGCTCTTTAAAGAAAGGAACATCAAAAATATTTGCCGGTAGCCCGTTATCTTTTTCATACAGCTTATCAATAATTTGGGAAGTAACATCATTTCCTGCTAAATCTTTCACGCGATGCCAATGAAAATGATTAATTCCTGCAAAAGAGTAGATCAATTCATCCGGGTTTTTACCGATTAATTTTGGTTCTTGCATCATGGCCGTGACAGGAACATTACATAAGCCGATCACCTTTTCCCATTTTCCGTAGCGAATAATTGCGTCCGTCACCATACCGCTTGGATTGGCAAAGTTCACTAACCAAGCATTTGGACATAATTCTTTCATATCTTCTACAATACTTAAAATTACAGGAATAGTTCTTAACGCTTTAAATATTCCTCCAGCACCATTTGTTTCTTGTCCCACCATTCCATAGGATAAAGGAATTCTTTCATCTTTAACCCTTGCGTTCAATAAACCAACTCGAAATTGGGTTGTAACAAAGTCAGCATCCTTCAATGCTTCACGACGATCTAATGTTAAATGCACTTTCACATCATATGGAGAAGCATCCCACATTCGTTGAGCCATCTTTCCAACAATTTCAAGTTTTTCCTTGCCATCCTCAATATCAACAAGCCAAATTTCTCTAATTGGCAGTTCTTCATATCTTTTAATAAAACCTTCCATTAATTCAGGCGTGTAACTGCTGCCGCCACCAATCGTTACAATTTTTACACCTTTTGTCATGATTGTATCCTCCTTCTTATCTTCACCTAATAAGAACTCTGTTGGTCCATTATTTACATTTTCAAAGTTAAAACGTAAATGAAAGATAAAGAATGAATAAAAATCAATTTCGTATTCATTCATACTTGTTTTCAGTATAAAATAAAGATGGAGAATATCAATCCAGTAAAGGGATAATCATATAACGTTTACATTTTTGTTTACAAAATATCATCATATTTGTAAATGTGATTTACAAAAACAAATGAGAGGTGAAATCATCTATGTTATTGACAGAGAAAATGAAAGAGGATATTTTCTCATCATCAGAAAGAGATATTATTAATTACTTGTTTAAACAAAGAGAAAATATTAAAGATAAAACAACGAAGCAAATTGCGGAAGAAACGTACACCCACCCATCTACTTTAATTAGAATTGCAAAGAAATTGGGATATAACGGGTGGGTTGAATTAAGAAATCGTTTTCTTGATGAAATTGAATATTTAAATAGTCATTTTTCTTCAATTGATGCAAATTTTCCCTTTAATGAGCGGGATAACTTAATGACAATTGCTAATAAAATGGCTATATTAAATCAAACGACAATTAGCGATACATTATCACTATTAAATTATGATGATTTGCAAAAAGCAACAAAAATGTTGGATGAAGCAGGACATATTAAAATTTTTTCTATGTACCATAATTTGTTGCTTTGTCATGAATTCAAATTAAATATGAATCGAATTGGTAAACATGTTAGTTTATGTACGGTGGATCCGCATTTTGAAGCTGTAAATTCGGATCGTAAAACTTGTGCGATTGTTATTTCCTATAGTGGAGAAAATGGTGAGATTGTCAGATTATTACCTTTATTAAAGAGGAAAAAAATACCTATTATTGCTTTAACAAGTATTGGCGATAATACGTTGACCAAGTATGCCGATTTTATTTTACGAATAACGACTAGGGAAAAGCTGTATTCGAAAATTGGCAGTTTCAGTTCGAACGATTCAATCAGTTTTCTTTTTGATGTTTTATATGCATGTGTTTTTTCAAAAGACTATCAAAATAACCTTGAATTTAAAGTGCGTATATCCAAATACTTCGACCACAGAAAAAGTTCTAATAAAGTGATGCAAGAAGGTAAACAGGATTATAATTAGAATAGGTTTTTAAACTTTTTTGATAAATTGTGGAAAATGAAAGTGGAAGCTCGGATGTTGGCGGAAGCTCGTGAAAAGGCGATAATGGACATAAGTACCCTGATATTCAATTCGATGGATTAGATGGGTACTTTTTTAGTAGTTTTATGATTAGCATCTAAACGTGTTTAATGAAAACCTCATACTAAATATCGTATTTTGTGAAGACCAAAATTTTTGTGCGCTAAAGGTAGAAAAGTGAGGTTTATGGGTACTACCAGATTTATAAAATACATAATAGAGTTTTATTATTATGAATTCAATTCCTATTAAAAAATTTGCTTTATCTCTTTACTAAAAGAAATTATAGCGATATAATAACGGTTAAATCCAACTATATGGATAGGAATAATTAAACATAGAGGTGCAGCGATGAGATTGAAACGTTTATTCATGTTATTATCAATCGGATTCATTATTATATTTTTAGCTGCTTGTACATCCGGTGGAGAGGAAAATTCCCCCAGTACAAAACAAGATAAAGCTAGCAGCGAAAAATCCGTTAATTTTGTAAACAAAGAAAACATTCCTACGATGGATCCAGCCCTTGCAACAGATGAATCTTCATTTGCATTCTTAAGAAGTACAATGGGTGGTTTGTATCGATTAAATTTAGATGGAAAACTTGTTCCAGAATTGGCGACAGATCATAAAGTCAGTGCAGATGGTTTAACTTGGACGTTTAAAATCCGTGAAAATGCCAAGTGGGAAAATGGTGACCCGATTACAGCAAATGACTTTGTTTATGCTTGGAGACGTGCCATTGATCCTGCGACTGGATCCGAATATGGTCCATACTTAATGAATAATGTTATCAAAAACGCCACTGCCATCAGCAATGGAGAAATGTCCCCGGACCAATTAGGTGTACGTGCGGAAGATGATTTTACATTAGTTGTAGAACTGGAAAACCCGACACCTTATTTTGAAAACTTAACATCCTTTGGCACGCTATTCCCATTAAACCAAAAATTTGTTGAAGAACAAGGCGATAAATTTGCGACAAGTTCGGATACATTATTGGCAAGTGGTCCTTATAAATTAACAAACTGGACAAGTACTAGTGATTCATGGGAATTGGTGAAGAACGACAATTATTGGGATGCTGAAACTGTACAAATGGATAAAATTCACTTTGATGTGGTAAAAGACCCGCAAACGGCAGCCAACTTATATGAAGAAGGCAGTGTCGATCGCGTAAATTTAACTTCTGATTTAGTTGACCAATATTCCGGCAACGATGATTTTGTAACTATACCAAATACCTTTGTATATTTTATTAAATTCAATCAAAAAGCAAATGATGCATTGGCAAACAAGAATATTCGGGCTGCTATTAGTCGTGCATTTGACAAAGAAGCGATTGTTCATGAAATTTTAAATGATGGCTCGATTGCTGCAAACGGACTAGTTCCAACCGGATTTGTTTCCATGCCTGAGTCACGAGAAGATTTTCGTAAGGTAAGCGGTGATCTTGTTACTTTTGATAAAACAAAGGCCCAAGAGTATTGGAAAAAAGGTCTATCGGAAATTGGAAAAGATAAAGTTGAACTTGAGTTACTAGCAGATGATGATGAGGCAACGAAATCTATCGTTGAGTATATCGCCAACCAATTGGAAACAAACTTACCGGGATTGACAGTTACTATAAAACAAGTACCGAAAGAACAACGGCTTGACTTGGAAGACGCAGGCGATTACCAAATGGAAGTTTCCAGATGGGGTCCGGATTTTGAAGATCCATATACATTTATGAGTCTGTTCACAACGGATAGTGGTAATAATAAAATGGGTTACTCCAATGCGGAATATGATCAATTAATTTCGGAAACTTCAACAACGTTAGCAACAGACAATGAAGCACGTTATAAAAACTTTGTGAAAGCAGAAAAAATCTTATTTGATGATGCCGCCATTGCCCCAATTTATCAAAATGCACGGGCTGAACTCGTCAATCCGAAACTAACGGGTGTACCAAATAAACCGGTTGTTTCTGCTTATGAGTTTAAATGGTTGGATATTGAGGAATAAAAAAATAAAAATGCCTTCCCCGATCGCTCGGTGGAAGGTTTTTTTAGCTAATAGCATAGTCATGGGACTTTTTTGTACAAAATTATTATTTCATACACCAGGAAAGTATAAATTTTTCGATTTCTACTTTCCTAACGCATAAGTGCACTGAAAGACTTCGGTAGCATTACCTCGCAAGCGAAAATGTTTTTTCGCTGAACTACGGCTCTGTTCTCGCCTAAAGGCTCGGCAATCGCCGAGTTTTCTTTTGACAAAAGAGAGAAACCTTTGCCCCAATGTCAAAAATTAGGTCAAGTACCTTTCCTCATTTTCCACTATAGGATTTTAACATTTAATTAGATATGATGACTACAAAACAACAAGAACCTTCTCTTAATGTCAAAAACTGGGATGATGAACCGGTTCGCGGCCGCTAGAGTAATGTAAAATTTCAATGAGGTTAGGTTACTTTCCTGACACCATACCTAATTAGTCTAATAGGTTTATCTCAACGTACCTGGACAAGTACACGTATTTCATTAATTTTTTATTGACTTAAAACCTATCCCCATTCCCCAATAATTTTGCTATAATGTACGTATAAAATTATTTTAATCGGTGAAAAAATATAAAATTTAACTCAAAAGGGTGTTGAGTATATGATCTATCAACTAAAAATTACATTGAAATATATCAAACCTCCCATTTGGCGGAGAGTAGAAGTAAGAGATTCCATGACATTTTATGACTTACATAGGATTATCCAAAATTCCTTCGATTGGGAGGACTATCATTTACATTCCTTCGATATAAAAAGATCGGCTGGTACATCGACTAATCATTTAATTACAATTGGTCCAATGAATCAGGAAAAAAATCAAGTTTTTAGTTTTGGTTTTGGTTATGATTATGATGAGAAAAAAGTAATTTTAAAAGAAATATTTCAAAATGAAAAAGATCGTGTTTTGTACGTTTATGATTTCGGCGATAATTGGGAACATGACATTGTTTTAGAGAAAATAATTCCTGAAGAAAACGACATATTTTACCCCAGATGTACAAAAGTAATGCGATTGGCTCCTGAAGAAGATAGCCGTGGGGAGTCTATATTTGATGATGTTGTAATAAAAGAGATTGACGGAAAATCATTAATGAATGAAATCAATCAATCTTTAGCAAACGAATTTGAGAACTGGCTGCCGCAATCCTTTGAAAATTACGATGATGATTGGTCTGAATTACTCGATTTGGCAGAGGAATTTAAAAAACTACAACCATGGAAATGGATGGATGATGATCAGATTATTGTCGTCAAAGATCCCGAAACAGAGGAATTAATTTATTGCTCTGTAATGGGAGGGGCTGGGATGGAATTTGGTCTTGTCGCTTTTATTGGTGAAGAAGGTTATACATATTTGAACCGGCTTATGACAGGGAACATAAATGATGAAAAGGAATATTTTAAACAAAATAGTTTGACTTTAAATTTGGTTGATCGGGGCGAATTGGAGGATGAAGATTATCAACTTCTAAAAGAACATGGTCGGTCCTATCGTGGGAAAAATCAGTGGCCCATGTTTCGAAGTTTTAAACCGGGGTATTATCCATGGTTTCTGGATGGGGAAGAAGTTCAGTTGTTGTCGTTCATTTTAGATGAAGTTATCTTTGCTAGTCAATATACAAAGAATATGGATCAAGATAATCTTGCAGGAAGATCATATATGTTATACACCTTTGATAAAGAAGAATATGATGCTGCTTCAAATGATGTAACGAAAAAAGATGAAATTCCATTATATGTTAATGAACTCGAACTGCAGCATTTGAAACATTCGCTTAAAAGATGCAATACGCCGCTTGAATTTGATTGTGAATACATTAATTTTCCTACACAGGATGAACCAGATGAACGTCCGTATTTACCCACAGTCATCCTTTCAGTGGAGCGGAAAAATCAGTTGATTGTCTATTACAACATGATTGGAAAAGATGGCGATATTACTGAAACCGTTCAGAAAGAATTAGTTGAATTAGTGAAAAGAATAAAAGCAATTCCAAGAGAAATTTGGGTGAAAGAGGAGATGGCTAGGTTACTTAATCCAATTGCAAAAAAACTAAACATTCAACTTCTCCCTGTTCAACAATTACCATTACTCAATGCTGCACTAAAAGAAATGGAACAGATGATGCCGGAATGATTGAAGTTAAGGGTGTCGATAACAAGTAGAAATGGCAAAATTATCTTTCCTTTACCTACAACCACAGTGGATGTTACTGTGGTTGTTTAACTATGTGAATCGAATGTAAAAAATATCGGTGAAAACCGTAAGAAATGTTATAATATAAAAGATAATACCACTCAACAAATTTATATCAATTATAAATTTCTTAATGGTCAATTTTGGCTATGAGATTTATTCATAATCTTTTCCCAATCTGTTATCTAAATTATCCCTAAACGAAATTGATAATATAGTAATAAAGATGAAATATGATTATAAAGAGAGTTTATTTAGAAAGGGATGAATTGATTTGAATCATAAACGAATACTTCGACTACTTTGTTTATTTTTCCTCATTATCTTAACGGGGTGTAAAAGTGAAGACGCTCAACCATCAGATGTTTTTACAACTTATGTAAAATACTGGAGTAATCAAAATTTCACCAAGATGTACGAGATGCATACGCCGGAAGCAAAGAAAATAATGAAAAAAGATGAATTTGTTGAACGTTATAAAAAAATTTATGGTGATTTGGAAGTAAAGGATTTAAAAATTGATTTTGAAAAGCCAAAAGATAAAATTGATCCGGATGCAAAAACTGCCACCATCCCATTTAAAGTTACCATGAATACGTTAGCCGGTCCTGTAGAATTTGAACAAAAAGCCAAGCTTGTAAAAGTTGAAAAAGAAGATAAAGTGACTTGGCAAGTCAATTGGAATACAGGATTTATTTTTGCTGGAATGGAACCGGAAGATCGAGTCGGATTAAAGACGACAAAAGCAGCTCGAGGTGAAATTCTGGACAGGAATGGAAACGGATTAGCTATAAATGGAGGAGCTTATGAAGTTGGTATTATTCCGGGACAAATGGAAGGAAAAGATGGGGAGATTAAATCCCAGGTAGCCTCCATACTTGGCATATCTGTTGAATCCATTGACAAGGCTTTAAATGCGAGTTGGGTTCAACCTGACTATTTTGTACCAATAAAAAAGATTCCTAATACACAAACGGATGTAGTTACTCAACTGGAAAACATTCCTGCTGTAACAGTAAATAAAGTAGAATCAAGAGTCTATCCTTTAGGAGAAGCAGCAGCTCATTTAATTGGCTATGTTGATGGAGTAACGGCAGAGGATATTGAAAAAAATAAAGGATACGCACCGGGGGATATTATTGGAAAAAGGGGCTTGGAACAGCTCTTTGAAAAACAACTAAAAGGTGAAAATGGCGCTTCGATCTATTTAAAAAAACCGGATGGTACAACTGCAACAATAGCTGAAAAACCGGTGAAAAACGGGAAAAACATCCAATTAACAATAGACAGTACATTACAACAGGAGATTATGGCAAAATTTAACGGCAAAGCAGGAACATCCGTTGCGATGAACCCAAAAACGGGTGAAATGCTGGCGATGGTTTCAAGCCCATCATTTAATCCAAATGAATATATGTTTTTATCTTCAAGTCAAAGAAAAACAATAGAAGAAAATCCGTTACAGCCATTGTTAAATCGCTTCGTTTATCCGCAAACACCGGGTTCGGTAATGAAGCCTTTTACCGCCGCAATTGGCCTCGAAACGAATAAGATTACAGCTGATCAAACGAGGAATATCACGTCTAAACAATGGCAGAAAGATTCATCGTGGGGCGGTTATTTTGTCACTCGGGTAACCGACCCGGGGAGACCTGTGAATTTAAAGGATGCACTTGTATTTTCGGATAATATTTATTTCGCACAAACGGCATTGGATATTGGAGCGGATTCGTTTATCGACGGACTGAAAAAATTTGGGTTTGATGAAGAAATTCCTTTTACCTATCCGTTAAAAGCATCGCAAATTTCTAATGACGGCAAATTAAATGGTGATGTTTTATTAGCAGACTCCGGTTATGGTCAAGGCGAAGTCCAAACCAATGTCGTCCATTTGGCAGCTGGTTATACCGCTTTTATTAATGACGGGAATATGATCAAACCAATTTTAGTAAATGAGGAAGAACCGTCTCAAGTTTGGAAAAAAAGTGTAATATCGACCAATACAGTAAAGACAATTGCTGAAGATTTACGCGAAGTTGTGGCCAACCCAAGAGGAACAGGACATCTTGCTAATATGGATGGTTTACCGCTCGCCGGAAAAACAGGAACTGCTGAAGTCGGTAAAACAACTCAAGGAGAACAAGCGCAGGAAAATGGCTGGTTTGTTGCCTATAATACCGATACACAAGATTTACTTGTCACCATGATGATGGAAAGTATCCAAGGAGAAGGAAAAATTGTGGTAAATGCGGTAAAAGAGATATTTGAGAGCTATAAAAAATAAAACTGTCCATCTGGGCAGTTTTATTTTTTTAAGATGATTTAATATTTATCATAGGTCAAAGTTACTGAAAAACTGATATACTAGAATTTTGCATCCTAAAGACGTCCGGTGGGTTTTCAATTATGTCGCCAAAAAAAGGAGTTTTTCGTCCAAAGTCGGTGACGAGATTGAGTTTCGTCGTCAAAAAAGGGAGTATTTCGCCTCGAAATGTTGAGGAGAATAGGTCTCGTCGCCAAAAAATGAAGTTTTTCGCCTCAAATCGATGACGAGAAAGGGTCTCGTCGCCAAAAAAGGGAGTTTTTCGACTCAAAATGGTGACGAGAAAGGGTCTCGTCGCCAAAAAATGAAGTTTTTCGCCTCAAATCGATGACGAGAAAGGGT
>ERZ1673768.70-NODE-70-length-12017-cov-20.798696_pt1 | contig 12017 bp, 12 predicted proteins | sample MGYA00580142_ERZ1673768 | MGnify/ENA primary metagenome ERZ1673768 (study PRJEB41219, sample SAMN04549649) | soil metagenome | isolation source: soil | place: USA: Texas, La Sal del Rey | collected 2008-06-23 ... | reverse complement strand
AAAATATGAGATTTTCGACCAAAAACGGTGACGAGAACAAGCCTCGTCGCCAAAAATATGAGGTTTTCGACCAAAAACGGTGACGAGAACAAGTCTCGTCGCCAAAATAGTGCATTTTTCGCCTCAAAACGGTGACGAGATTAGGTTTCGTCGCCAAAATTGAGAGGTTTTCGACCAAAAACGGTGACGAGAATGAGTCTCGTCGCCAAAAACGAGCATTTTTCGCCTCAAAATGGTGACGAGAACGGGCCTCGTCGCCAAAAACGAGCATTTTTCGCCTCAAAACGGTGACGAGAACGGGTTTCGTCGCCAAAAATGTTAGGTTTTTGACCAAAAAAGGTGACGAGAACAGAACTCGTTGTACCCATTGAAAAAAATGATTCAAAAGGACTTTTTTGTTTTGCACCTATTCGATCATATGATATATCGTTGAAAAAATAAAATAGATTAAGATACCCAGTATAAAAAGCAAGATTAACTTTTTCATAAAATTATTTCTCCCCCTTTTAAAGACTCCCTTCCACCTTTTAAAAACTCCCTTTTATCCGAAATGGAGAATAAGTAATCCATAAAGTCCTGCCTTAATTTTTCAAAACTAACTTTACCAAACATTATACAGCACCTGTTGCATTATTACTTTCAAAAAGTTTCTGATATTCATATTTCAATTCTACATTTAGTAAATGTCGAAAAATCACGTATAATGTAGGTGAAGAGTAAATGTCGTAAACGCTAGAAAAATTTACATAAAAAGGATGTATGAGATGTTTTATTTAGTTCCGTTAATGCTTGAAAAGGTTGGAATTATTCTTATTGCCCTATTTCTCCTTTCACAAATAAAATCTTTCCGGCAAATTGTACAAAGAGAGCATACTCGTCAAGATAAAATAATGCTCATCATTCTTTTTGGCGCCTTTGGAGTATTCAGCAATTATACCGGGATTGAAATTAACCATACATCCATTGAGCATGCTGGATGGTATTCAGGTATCGATCAGGAAAGTGCCATTGCCAATACGCGGGTTTTAGGTGTCGTTATTGGCGGCTTGCTTGGCGGACCCGCAGTAGGAGTGGGTGCCGGATTTATTGCTGGACTTCATCGTTATTTACTTGGCGGGTTTACAGCCTTTTCCTGTTCCGTTTCTACCATTTTAGCAGGAGTGGTTTCCGGCTATTTAGGCGCAAAAAGGAAAAAAATCACGGAAGGTTTTGCTGTCGGAATCGGGATGACTTTAGAATTGGTTCAAATGCTGGTTATTTTAGCTACCGCCAAACCATTTGAACAGGCGCTGGAACTCGTTCAACTTATTGGTATTCCAATGATTTCGGTCAATGGACTCGGTATGATGTTGTTTATGCATATTATCCATTTAATGAAACGCGAAGAAGAGCGAACACTGGCCAATCAAACAGATAAGGTTTTCTCGATTGCCGATCAAACACTCCCTTATTTTCGACAAGGATTAAATGTGGAATCATGTGAACAAATTTGCAAACTAATTTTAAAGATGACCGATGCGGATGCAGTTGCCATTACAGATAACCAAATTGTTCTTTCTCATGTAGGTATGGCTTCAGATCATCATACACCGATGTCGAAACCGGAAACAGCTTTAACGAGAAAGGTTCTTGAAAGCGGAAAAATTTTTGTCGCTACATCAAAGGAAGATATTGCCTGTCATCATCAAGATTGTCCGCTGGAGGCCGCCATTGTTATTCCTTTGCAAGTAAAAAACAGGGTCGCCGGAACATTAAAAATGTATTACGAAGATCCGGAAAAATTAGATCAAGTTCAACGCCAATTAGCTACAGGTTTAGCCAGCTTATTTTCCACACAATTGGAACTTGTCGAAGCGGAAAGACAAACAAAATTATTGAAAGATGCAAAAATTAAAGCATTGCAGGCCCAAATTCATCCACATTTTCTTTTTAATAGTTTGAATACAATTTCTGCCCTTTGCCGAACGGATCCTGAAAAAGCAAGGGAGTTATTGTTAGAATTAAGTTCTTTTTTCCGTGGAAATCTTCAAGGAGCCGGACAACTATTTGTCCCGCTCAAAACGGAAATTGAAAACGTGAAAGCTTATCTATCATTGGTGCAAGCGCGTTTTCCGGACAAATACCGAATCCATTTTCAAATCGAACCGAATCTTGAAAAAATACCAATACCTCCGTTCCTTTTACAGCCTATTGTTGAAAATTCGATCAACTACGGATTTCCGGGCAGTAAACAGAAAGGAGAAATCAACATTCGCATCTTTACGGAACAACAAAAATTAATGATTGTCATTGAAGATAACGGGAAGGGAATACCTGAAGAGAAATTAGTTGTTTTAGGTACACAAATTGTCGAGTCAAAAAAAGGGAGCGGAACTGCCATATTTAATATCTGTCAACGTTTAAAAGGGATTTATGGTGACAGGGCTTACTTAACCCTTGACAGTAAAGAAAACCAAGGAACGAGCACAACGATATCAATACCAATCAGCAGCCAAGAAAGGATCGAGTCACACTAAAACTCGTTTTAGCAACTAATCTCATGTACAGTCATGCAAATGTCAGATACACTAAGACTCTTTTAGCAAATAATCTCATGTACAGCCAAGCAAATGTCGAGTCACACTAAGACCCGTTTTTAGCAACTATTTTCTCACTGAACAGCCTGCAAATGTCAGATACACTAAGACTCTTTTAGCAACTAATCTCACAGAACAGCCAAGCAAGGATCGAGTTACATTAAGACTCTTTTAGCAACTAATCTCACTGAACAGCCAAGTAAGGATCGAGTTACATTAAGACTCTTTTAGCAACTATTCTCACTGAATAGCCAAGCATGGATCGAGTCGCACTGAGTCTCTTATAATCTCACTGATAGGAAGGATAATGATAAAGATGTTGACTGCCTATATCGTGGACGATGAACCGTTAGCACGGGATGAACTAAAATATTTACTTCATCGAACAAAAAAGGTGAAAGTGTTGGGCGATAGCGACAATATGGAGGAAGCAATCGCTGATATCATCATTCTAAAACCCGACCTGGTCTTTCTTGATATTGAATTGGACGAAGAAAGCGGGCTGGATCTGGCAAAACAGCTGGAAAATGTTGACCCAACTCCGGCCATTATTTTTGCAACGGCCTATGATGAATACGCTCTACAAGCATTTGAAGCAAATACATTCGACTATATCCTTAAACCATTTGATGAGAAACGAATTGAAAAAACGTTGGATAAATTCATGAACCTTCAAAAGATCGTAAAAGAAGAAATGCCGCCTGCAAATGAATTAACAACGGACTATAATGGAAGATTTCCAATTATTGTCGATGACCGGATTGTCCTTCTTTCTCAAGATGAGATCATTTATTTAGAAACATCCGATGGAAAAGTGAAAATTAAAACAGTCGATCATGAATACAAGGTTGACGAAACATTGGTAAGTTTGGAGAAAAAGTTACATAGCAAAAAATTTCTTCGTGTTCATCGAAGCTTTATTGTTAATATGGAATATATTGCCGAAATTCAGCCGTGGTTTAATTCGACTTACAATCTGGTAATGAAGGACCAATCAAAAGTTCCTGTAAGCCGGACATATGTAAAAGACTTGAAAAATCATATTGGCTTTTAAATCAATGTTTGTCGAATTGTTTACAAATCAATATAAGATTTTGTCATTCAGCATTCAAAATCTGTTTCTCATCCCCCATTTCTTGCACATTAAATTGAAAACACGGAGAATTCGCTTTCAATTTGTATAATTAGTAACGTAAAAGAAATTGAGTGGGGAGGTTTTACGATGAATGCGGTTTCAATTGTTATCGGTTCTGTTTGTATATTATTAATAGCCTATCGATTATACGGGACTTTCATGGCATCAAAAGTATTAAAAATTGATGAACTGGAAGACGAAAAAGTCCCAACACCTTCACAAAAATTTAATGATGGCAGGGATTATGTGCCAACAAATAAATGGGTTACGTTTGGTCACCATTTTGCCGCAATTGCAGCAGCAGGTCCGTTAGTTGGCCCGGTTTTGGCGGCTCAATTTGGTTATTTGCCGTCCTTATTATGGCTGCTAATTGGTGCCGTCATTGGCGGAGCTGTCCATGACCTTGTTGTTTTATTCTGTTCAATGCGAAGAGATGGTAAGTCATTTTCCGAAGTTGCCAAAGAAGAATTAGGTCCTGTCGCCGGTTTTTGTACAGGTTTAGCTATGTTATTTATTATAACAATTACAATGGCAGGGCTTTCACTCGTTGTCTTACATGCACTGGAAAGAAATCCTTGGGGAACTTTTGCAGTCGGTATCACGATCCCGATTGCCATGGGCGTTGGCTTATACCATAGAAAAACAGGTAATTTAAAACTTGCTACAATTGTTGGTTTTACGTTAATTATGGTAGCGGTCGTATTTGGGCATTACTTAAATGGTACATGGTTAGGCGATCTTTTGACATTTGATACGAAAACACTTGCTATTATTTTACCTATTTATGCTTTCTTTGCAGCTGCTTTACCGGTTTGGCTGTTATTACAACCGCGGGATTATTTAAGCACGTTCATGAAAGTCGGGGTATTTGCCGCACTTATTATTGGGGTCATTGCCATTAATCCATCTATTGAATTCCCGGCTTTTACGAATTTCTTAGGAGGGGGACCTGTTGTTGCCGGTCCTGTATGGCCATTTGTTTCCATTACGATTGCTTGCGGAGCGATTTCAGGATTCCACGTTTTCGTTGGTTCCGGTACTACACCGAAAATGCTGAATCGTTGGAAAGATGCAAAGCCGGTTGCATTTGGCGCTATGCTTGTAGAATGTATTGTTGCAGTTATGGCTTTAGTAGCAGCTGTTTCCTTAGAGCCGGCTGACTATTTCGCCATCAATTCATCACCGGAAAAATATGCAGAATTAGGAATGGAACCAGTCCATTTGGCACACCTTGAAGACGAAGTAAATATGGATCTTGAAGGAAGAACAGGCGGGGCTGTTACACTTGCTGTTGGGATGACCTACATTTTTAAAGCCGTACCAATATTTGAAAATTTAGCAGCCTACTTCTATCAATTTGTTATTCTTTTTGAAGCAGTCTTTATTTTAACGGCCATTGATGCGGGAACAAGAACAGCACGTTATTTAATTCAAGACTTCTTTGGAAATTTTATCAAACCGCTTAAACGAATGGATTCGATCTGGGCAAACATTACGGCAAGTGCCATTGCCTGTTTTGCATGGGGATATTTGCTATTCTCGGGTGACATCAGTTCTGTTTGGGCCCTGTTCGGTGTATCCAATCAATTAATGGCATCAATCGGATTAATTATTGGAGCAACCGTTATTCTGAAAATTGCCGATAAACGCTGGTATATGTTGACTTGTCTAATTCCACTCATTTATCTGTATGTTACCGTAAATGTCGCAGGATTTTGGATGATTAAAAACGTCTACTTAAATTCGGCAAATGCAGGCTATAATGTGATCAACGGTGTGCTATCCGTAATTATGCTCGTTCTCGGTATTGTCATTATGGTTTCAGCCATTACAAAATGGGCGCAGTTATGGAAGATCCCTCAACCGGAATTAGTAAAGAGATCGAAATCGGAAGTTGCCTAATAAAGTGATTTTCCATCATTGGGGGTTTTCTCCTATCCCCAATGATGGTTCATCGCTTTTTTCTTCTTTGGGAAAAATTTTTGCCGGTTTCTTTGGTTTAAACCTCAACACATGATTATCAAACCCGCATAATTCTTTATCCTTTATTTACCAAGCGAAACCATTCTCTAGGTAATAATTCCGGTTCCTTTTCCTCTAAGATTTTTTGTTTTTGATAAGGTTTCTTTTTCTTAAAATTATAAAGTACACCTACTTTTCTTTGCTGTATATCAATTATACCTTGGATGATAAGCTGCATGGCAAATATGGCCACTATAAAAGCAACTAATATCCACAAATACCAGTTCTGTCCGGATCGTATTGCCCCTCTACCAATCGCTCCAATCAATCCCGACCATTCATAGGTTACAGAAATACTGGATGGCATAGATCCTAAGCTGACCTTTGTCCCGCCAAAAAAGAGCTCAAAAACACCCAAGTGAATAAAAACAAGCAGGACTTGAATAAACTGCTGACCGAGCAAAATTGCCAGTTTGGGACGAATATGCGGCAAAACGTGACGAACAAAAATATAAGCATTCCCACCGCCGAGCGTTCTTGCCGTTAAAATAAACTCCTGATCAAGTACTTGCTGAATATCTTTCCCTATTAAAACCGTTGTTAAAGGCAAAACAAGTACCGTCAAAATTAAAATTTCCAAAAGAATTCGCTCCGTCGTTGAAAAGGCAAATTCCGGCCCGCTTAACATTAAAATGGGCGTAAGCAAAACGAGTGCAACCATACTCAAAGGGACAAAGTGTAAAGAATCGGTTAGTTTCTCAAACCACTTCTGAACGGTCCGATTCAGCCAAAAAGCATATATGACACCAAAGAAAAGCCCTCCAAAAACCCGGAAAAACGCAATCAACAAGCCAAATAATAACGTGTACTTTGCGCCAACTACTAACTGATCAAAAATACTATAGCCATATTGATCAGAACCGAAAACAAACGGTTCTGTCGGAGCATACGGTGGCGCATCTATTAATGTTGAACCATCTTCATCGTATAACAGTTTAATCTGTTCCACTCGATCATCGGCAACAATTGAATACAAGATACTATAGCCAATGACAAAAATGAAAAACAAACCCCCTATGGCAATTTTCCAGTTTTTAAAATAGACGCCTACGGAATGAATCCGATTTTTCCTTCTGATAAGCCCGAAAATGCTTATAGATAATTGACGAACGTGAAAAAGCAAATTATCTTTCATATGGCTAATAAACGTTTTGAAACTTAGAAAATTCCCCTTTTGCAGTCTGCCTTGTTTTTGGAATTGGGCGGAATATACCGATCCTCTTTCAATTACGTTATCCAGCAGGAAAAAGAATAGATAAAAAGGTGTAAAGATCAAGAAAAGCGTTGCAAAAATAGTAATCGGGGTAAAACTATCAATCAAATAATAGGTTAACCCTTGTACATTAAAAATCCGTTCAATAATAAACTGACTGGATAATGTTCCCCATAAAATAACCTTCAGTCTTTGTGAGAAACCCGGAAAAATATTACGAAACATATGTTTCAATAAGATGCCGATTCTACTAACTCCTTTACTTTTTAAAAAGAGAACATATCTTTTTAACGATTCTTCTTCCATCATGAGCGTCAAAATTTTGAACATTGAAATTGTCGGCAAAATCGACAGTGTTAAAATCGGTGCAAAGTAAATTTTATCCGTGTACCCCGCTACCTCGAATATAGAGATGCCGGTCTTTTTATAGACATAGATGGAAATGATTTGTAATATCGTAGCAACAATCAAGTCCGGTATTGACTCTAAGAAATTCAAGATAGATTTGATTGCGGGCATGGATTTACGAAAATATTGAACGATCAATGCTAATAGAAACGCAAGGACAAAACCGAGTAATAACGCCCCTGTCAAAATTTTCATTGAGTAAATAAAAGGTTCATATAATACCTCAAAGAGTGGTGCAGTCCCCGGAGAAAACATCCTTTTGTAAACCCACGAATCAGCATCCACCATTGAAGTTACAAATGAAACCAGTTGGCTAAAATAATTCGTTGCATCCGGCATCCCCAATGAGCTTATAAACTGTGGAAATACACTGACACATATAATTCCGATAAGACCGAGCAAATAAAGTACAATTCCGTTAATTAATTTCATCTCTCCACCTCATACCTTCGTGAACTTGTTTCTCAGGCAGGGCTACCTTTGATTGAATATCTTTTATTTGGCTCAATTATAGTTGATTACCAAACCTTTAATTGGATAGGCAACATCTTGGTGTGCATGAAAATATTCCGATTCGGTAATAACTTGCGCGTCCGGTTCCATTACTCCACTTGTTAGCGCACAACTTAAACATTCAACCTCAACGGTTTGTCCATTTGATAAGGTAATTTTTCTCATAAAATCTCCTTGTGGGTTTTATAATTTTTTTTCAAAACAAATGAAGTCCCCTTTACGAAATGTGACGAATCCGCGTTTTTCATAACCGTGCTTTTCATATAATCTACACGCGCCTTTGTTTTCTGTAAAGGAATCTAAGCGGATGGCCGAGTAGTTATTTTGTTTTCCAAACTGGTCGGCAAAGTTTAATAGCTTAGTTGCAATACCCGCTCCTTGAAATTTCGGATCCACGCATAGCCGGTGGACGACCAAGATTTTATCTCCGTTATACTTCCAGGGAATGGTTTCATATTCTTCATCTTGATACTCATTTAATGTAATGACGCCTTTTATGACCGTATCCTCGGAAGCCACATAAACCTCCCTGTCCAAAATATCTTCCGTCACAACTTCTTCATTTGGATACGTTTGATCCCATTGATTGATTCCTTGTGAACTCATATCTATTACTACATTTTTTATAATTGAAAGAATGGCTTTCTTATCATCTAGTTGCGCTAGTCTAATTTCCACCGAAAACCCACCTTATTTATATAAAATATTTTTATTATTTTATCATAAGCGGATGTTAAGAAACAGTTGTTTTCAATTTGTATATGAAAAAGTTTAAAGTATACTATCTTTATAGGAATCAATTGTTTAAAAGGCAGGATGGAGTAATGAAAATATATCATTCAATTTTGGAACTGATTGGTCATACACCGATTGTGAAATTGGGGAACGGTATTTATCCTCGGATTTATTTTTTGATGAAAAATAATGTTATTTGAGCTTAGGAGAACATGTTATGAAAGATCAACAATTGCAAAATGATGAACCACTGTTAGCTTTTGAATTTGCTTCTTCAACCGGTGAAATTATACCTTATTTGTTTAAGGACCCGTTGGAGATTATTGAAGCATACACGTTTGAAGATGTTTTGACCGGTTTGGATCGTATTCAAGATGCTATTAACCAAGGTTACTATGCAGCAGGCTTTTTGTCATACGAAAGTGCTCCTGCCTTTCATCAAGTATTAAAGGTAAAAAATGGAAATACAATGCCGTTATTATGGTTTGGCATATTTTCTGAACCCGATCATGCATATGTAAACCGTACGCGTTCTTTTTCATTGTCAGATTGGCAGCCGGATGTCAGTCAGCGTGAATACCGTACCGCGATTTCACAAATTAAAAATGCCATAAAAAAGGGGATAACTTACCAGACTAATTATACTCTTCGGCTCAATGCCCGGTTTCAAGGTGATGCAATATCTTTATTTACACAAATGAAAAATGCCCAAGCCGCAAATTACAGTGCTTATATCCATACAGGTGAGTTCAGTGTTATATCGGCTTCCCCTGAATTATTTTTTCATTTAAAAGATAATGTTTTAACAACAAAACCAATGAAAGGAACGGTAAAAAGAGGGAAAACATTTGAGGAAGATCGGGAAAAAGCTGAGTGGTTATATCAGTCGGAAAAAAATCGTGCCGAGAATATCATGATTGTCGACTTGTTACGGAATGATTTAGGAATGATTGCCGAAATCGGTACCGTACATGTTGAGAAACTTTTTGAAATCGAACCGTATCCGACCGTTCATCAGATGACATCAACGATTAGGGCAAAATTAAAATCCAATACAAAGTTTGTTGATATTTTTAAAGCTATTTTCCCATGTGGCTCAATTACCGGTGCTCCCAAGGCAAGTACGATGAAAATAATTGCTGAATTGGAAAAGGCACCACGCGAGGCATATTGTGGAACGATCGGATTTATTACACCGGATATGGAAGCCATCTTCAACGTGCCCATTCGGACAATAATTATTGACAATAAGTCCGGTAAAGCAACCTATGGAGTCGGTGGTGGAATAACTTGGGATTCAACCGCAGAAGATGAATATAATGAAGTGCTTGCGAAATCCAGTATTTTAGAAGTGGATTTTCCGGAATTCCAGTTATTGGAGAGTATTTTGCTAGAAAATGGAAAATATTTTTTGCCGGAAGAACATTTGGAGCGAATGAAAAAGTCAGCTGCTTACTTTCAATTCCACTTTGATGAGGAAAAAATCAAGCAGTCTTTATATAAGTTAGCCTCTGATAACAGACAAGGTCTATATAAAGTACGGCTGCTCTTAGAAAAAAACGGGGACATTTTTACCGAAATCCACTCGATTGGTCTATTCAGGGGGCAGACTGGCGTCAAATCGATTGAACAAGCGGACTCTTTTATGGAACATGTGGCTCCCCCACTTGTTGAACGACCTAAAGTCGTATTGGCTGACAAACCAATTGAACGTGAAAACATATTTTATTATCACAAAACGACAAATAGAAAAATATACTCACAATTTCAAAGTCAGAACCCTGATATTTTTGACGTTTTATTATGGAACAAAGATATGGAATTGACTGAATTTATTAATGGCAATGTTGTTCTTGAAATTGATGGCAAATTATGGACACCACCGGTAAAAAGCGGTCTTCTCGCCGGGACATATCGGGGATTTCTGCTAAAGCAAGGGAAAATTAGCGAAAAAATCTTAAAACTTGCAGACATAAACACATGTACAAAGATTTGGTTCATTAATAGTGTAAGAAAATGGGTCGAGGTTGAACGAATCGAAAGTAAGTGAGGAGAATGTCTCGTGGACGTTTTGGCATATTTCTAAATCCATTTTGTCCACGAGATTGCTTCAATTTTTTATCTATTATCCATCTTTTCACTTGTAGTTTCTTTGGTAAATCTTACTCAGCTGCCATTGCTTCAGCTTTCGTCGCGTGAACGGTTCCGCGTGGATGTTGTGGTGGTGCATAAATTGAATACAATTTCAGCGGGACATTCCCGGTATTAATCACATTATGCCAAGTACCGGCCGGGACCATTATCGCCGAATCATCGTGTATTCTTCTCACATAATTCAAGTTATTACGATTTCTTCCCATGCGAACAACACCTTGACCTTGTTCTACACGTAAAAATTGATCGACTTCCGGGTGAATTTCCAAACCTATATCTTCCCCTACCTTCAAACTCATCAATGTCACCTGTAAATGATTACCGGTCCAGAGGGCTGTTCGGAAGGTGTTGTTTCGCTTCGTAACTTCCTCGATATCCACCACAAACGGTTCCGGCCCGTAATCTCTGATGGACGTCTGATTGTTCACTCTTTGTGCCTGATATTGAGGGTTACCATTCGAATCGGTTCCATAAAAAGGCAACGCACGATAAGAATTTATCGGTACATTGACATAATAAGGAGGTGGACAACAATAGGAAACATAGTAATACATGTTCTCATTCCCTTCAAATATTTTCAATGTATCCTATGCAAAATGCCCAGTTAATGTACTTTACAAAAGGAAAGAGAATGAGCTTCCAGTATGTAATTCGATCAATGTTTTAAAGAATAACTTGCCTTGAAAAACTTTACTTTAATATCCTTGAGAGACGTCTAAACAATTATATTTCATAAATTTCAATCGGTAGGCCATCCGGATCTGCAAAAAATGTAAATCGTTTACCGGTAAGCTCGTCAATTCGGATCGGTTCAACGTCTATGCCTTTGTTTTCCAACTCTGTTTTCCATTCTTCCACCGACACAACGGCAAATGCCAAATGTCTAAGACCGGCTGCTTCCGGATAACTTGGTCGCTTTGGCGGATTTGGAAAAGAAAACAACTCTATTTGACTATTCGCCCCGACAGCTAAATCAAGTTTATATGAGTCCCGTTCTTTCCGATAAGTTTCTTGAATGATTGGAAGACCAAGTATTTTGGTATAAAAATGTTTTGACTTTTCATAGTCGGAACAAATAATCGCTACATGATGAATAAATTCCAGTTTCATACTAATACCTCCGAGTAATTTATACTGTTCAATTATAACAAAGAACCCTTTACCCGAGCGAATTTCCCGGGAAAAGGTGGCTTGTTGCATAAAGAGGGATTAAACAGTTTTTAATAACTTATAAAAAGTTATAAAATTTTTGGTGACTTTA
>ERZ1673768.66-NODE-66-length-12669-cov-22.700412_pt1 | contig 12669 bp, 12 predicted proteins | sample MGYA00580142_ERZ1673768 | MGnify/ENA primary metagenome ERZ1673768 (study PRJEB41219, sample SAMN04549649) | soil metagenome | isolation source: soil | place: USA: Texas, La Sal del Rey | collected 2008-06-23 ... | reverse complement strand
AAACGTAAGGGTAAACCTCATATTTTTCATTTTCCCGTTTATATTTTTCGGCTATTTCTTGAAATTGCTGATTTATTGCATTTACTGACACCTTCTTCTCTTAAAACCGAGCAATGATTTAAGTCACTCGCCTATTTCTCTAAACTGCGTCAACATCAATTAAAAATAGAAAGGCATTACATAAAAATTCCCATTACTTTTCGGATTTTGCATTTAGCGTCCGTATACACTTTATTAACATTGAATATCTTATTCAAGGATTTCGGCAAATTTCTAATAAATTTTTCTTATATTCATATTCAGCCATTTGATGAATAAATTGAACGTATTCATCAGTACTAAGTTCACCTCTTGTTTTCGTGAAAAAGTTTCCTTGAAAATCTTTTTCAAATCCTTCCAAAGAATTTTGTAAATCTTGTTTGGCCTCTGCACCATAAAGCCTTTCCATTTTCCTTAAAATTTTTCTAGCTTTGAATCCGTCAATGAATGAAAAGTGACTTCTCTCATTTAAATATGACATTATTTTTTCTGCCTCGGGAATATTATATATTACTTGCTTTACTTCACTGTACACTAAAGCATCATAATCCTTTATTAAATTCCTTCCCTTTTGCCATAATTTTTCCGTTAATACTTTTGTACCCGTGTGAATTCTTTGATCTAATTCCAGTAAATCTTGATAAATTTGATTTATACGTTCTGTATTTTTTGCTTGTAATGTTAATATATCAATAACGATATCTATTGAACTCTGTAACGGCTTTAGCAAATGTCTGTTTTTCAAAAGTAGTTCCATAAGTTCTTCCACATACTCTTTACTTCTTTTTCTATTTTTATTTATTACATGAATTGCCGCATTTGCAGTTCCGTTATGTGTTAAAAAAAAGTAAGCTATTTTCACTGCCTCTTGTTTATCAATAAGTCCACGTATAGAAGAAAGGACCATATTTCCTTTTCCCTGTCGGTATTTCTTATAAAGGATATAATAATAAAATTCTTCATCTGTTTCGACATATTTAAAAACGTAAGAATATACCTCGAATTTTTCATTGTCTTGTTTATATTTCTCGACTATTTCTAGAAATTGCTGGTTTAGTTGCAATTACGGACACCTTCTTCTCTGAAAATCCAAACAAATTTAAGTCCACAGCCTATTTTACTGCCAAACTTTTTTCATCTTTTGTTGACCTTTTTTATTGTTTCAACTTCTCTTTAATCTTCTTTTTGCTGTTTTACCAACTTTGAGTAGAGCTCGAGAAATTAAGAATTTCGGCAATCCCGTAATAAATTTCTTTTATAATCTTCTTCCATCATTCGATTAGTGACTTGAATATATTCCTCAGTGTTCAGTTCTCCTCTTTGATTGGTAAAAAAATTACCTTGGAAATCTTTTTCAAAGTCTTCTAATGATTTATTTACCTTTTCCTTTGCTTGTTCATTAAACATTATTTGAAGTTGTTTTACTACATTTCTTGCCTTATATTTTTCAGGGAAACCTAGATTCAATCGGTTTAGATAATCTATTATTTTTTCGGCACTCTCCCAACTTTTCAATAGGGTTTTCAATTCTTCATACATTGTTACATTATATTCATGAAGTAAATTTCTTCCTTTTTGCCAAGCCTCTTTCGTTAACACATGTGTTTTTCTCTGAATATGTAAGTCGAGTTCTTTAATTTGATTATAAATATCATTTACTTTTCTCGTATTCCCTATTTGCAATTCTAACGTATTATTAATCATGTGATAGGAATCAGCTAAGTGTCTATTTGTTAAAATTAAATCCTCTCCTTCTAATAATTTTGATTTGATTTTTTGAACGGTTTCAACCTTCCTTTTCCGAACCTCTGACATTGGCCCCAGAGCAGCAGAAACTGTACCATTATGGGTTAAAAAGTAGTAAGCAATTTCCACTGCTTCATTTTTTGGAATCAATTTTCGGGAAGAAGACAGGATGATATACCCTCTCCCCTCTTGGTAATATTTATAAACAATATAATAAAAAAATTCGCTATCTGACTCATGAAATTTATATACGTGTTGATAAATTTCATATTTCTCTTTTTCTTTTTGTCTGTCTTCTATTAGCTTCAAAAATTCATGACTAATTTTCATCTGCACTTCCACCTTAATCATAAATAAGTAGGTATTACATGAAAATCCCCATTTGTTTTCGGCTCATTAATCTGAATTTCTTAATCATGTGCTTGTTTTCTTACTTAAAATCCGAACAATGATTTAAGTCCATCACCTATTTTACTACCAAGATCACTTACTTTTTTACCAACCTTTTTAAATGTTTCAACAGTTCCTTTTATGATTTTTCTACCTGTTTTTGACTTATTAAGCCATTGTAAACCGGTTCCTGCAGCCCACAGGACGGCACCTGTCACCAATAAAACTCCACCAACTACTTCTGTTGCCGGTGTCGGTATCGATGCACTTATAACCCCTGCGCCCATTAACGTCTCACCAAAACTGGAAAAAGTTTTTCCAGCTAAATCGGTTTTCATTTCAAAATTTGTTTCATTTTGCCATGCATGGAAATTTGTACCTGTTTCATATGCAGAAAAACCTAGGCCTACGGTAGCTGTTGCAATATTAAATTTGGAAAGGGTGGTCATGGGGCCTGTGGCTGTAAATAAGTTTCCAAGCTTTGACGAGTTACCTATAACTGTTTCACTAGATAAAATTTGTTGAAGATTTCCTATAGTATTTTGGTATGTTCTAAACCCCTGAACAGCATCTGTCCCCTTTAATATCCCATCCAACGCATCACCGGATAGCTGAACATAGCCATTTCCCGTTCCTTGCCCGACCAATTTATACCCGGAGACTAGGAAGCTTTTCCATGTGCCTGATTTTCCAAACTGATAATTTCCATTTGAATCCAAAACCTCTCCTACTAATTTAACTTGTTGTCCAATTGCATCATTGACAACGTATTTTATTCCTTCATAAAAACCCGGATCTTCAGCATTTGGATTATATCCGTAATTCTGGTTATTTTTTCCAGATTGTGTAGATGTACTATTTTTATATTTAGTATATTGATCAATAATGGATTGGCTATCCTTCGAGTTAGGTGGCATTTCTGAATAGGTTCCATCTTTATCAGGCTTATAGATTGAATAAGTCCCATCCTCATTGGGCACAACAATCGTCCCATCCGGCATCATAACGGGAGCAGTAGTACCGTCAATTGGTGCGCCATTTTGTTTATTATTTCCGTTGGTGCCTTGATTTCCATCACTCCACTGATTATCTCCAGTATTTGGGTTCCCCGGTTCAATGGGGTCTCCCGGCTGAAGTGGATCGCCCGGCAGAATAGGCTTCCCAGAATCAATAGGCTGACCCGGGTAAAGCGGAATCCCCGGTGTAATCGGTTTCCCCGCGGTAAATGCCATTGTTGAAAAAGGGGTAGTTAAAAACATTGTTAACAGCACAATTACAACAAATAAAATTTTTCTAACAAATCTCCCCATAATTTCTCTCCCCTTTTAGTTTCCATCTCTTCCGGCTAAATAATGAAGGCTGACATGGCCGACAACCCACCCCGATTCATATTTCGTCTAATTTCTTCCTTAGGAAACTCCCTTTCTATACTAAGAAAAAAGGCTTCCATTAAAATTTAGAACGTGAAACATACAATTCTAGCTTTTAGGTATGGCGGTAACAGATTAAGAACCGCCTACTTCCATTTCATTTAAAGGGAATCCATCTCTTCCGGCTTGATGAGAAAAGCCGGCAACATAAACAAACAGAAAAGAGAAATAATATAAGCAACTGCCCCCATTGCCATAAATTCAATGTACTGGTCTGTTATGGTCGTCCCCTCTTGACTAGTAAATATCATAATGAAGGGAAGAAGGATTATAACAATAAGAAATAATATATGGAAAATCCTCCCACCCTTGGAATCAAATGGATCTTTAAACATTTTGCCAATTTTCCATTTTGATAGGTGGGTGACAATAAATAATAATAACCATGTGACCACAAAAAGAATCCATAAATGACTTTCCCCAATCCAAAGTAATCGGATAATCAGTTGTGGAGCTACAAATGCCATCATAAAAATCATACCGTAGCTCCCAATCGAAAAATATCTTTTACTGTCAGTCATTGTCAACCAAGCATAAGCAGTTCGAATGATAAAGAACATAGCAACAGTTGTATTAATTAGCCAAAACTTTGTACTCCACTCCGGTAATGCGCTAGAAATAGAGGCAAAAAATAAATTAAATCCAATTGCCGAAAGTAATTTACTTTCTTTAAATGAAAGTCGTCGATTATTATCCAAAGATACCACCTATTTTCTAAATACAGATTTAAAATTTAGACCCTAGAATTACCCGGTTCATACACTTTGCCTGGTATAATAAAGGTTCCCCCCTGAATCGGTGTACCCGGGGTAATTGGTTTCCCCGGGACAATGGGTGTTCCCGGAGTAATATATGCAAAGGCACTTACAGCCGGAAACACCGTCCAAAAGATTAGCATGAAGGCTGGCAATAAATATAGATTTCTTTCAAGTTTCCTTCCTCTCAAATAATCCACCCCAACCTACTCGGCATTCGCAATTCCTATTTTTCTAATACCTTAGTTGCCTAGTTGCTCCGGATTAACGTACTTATCGTGAAAACTCCAATTTTATCAAACAATCCTTTTAAACGAAACCTATTAAATTCTCCGTTATTTACGAATGCTTTTTTTCTTAACATTACTTTCTTTTCTCATCTCCTCAATTTTATAGGGTTTGATTAACATAATGGGACTAATAAACAATAACAATAACGAAAACAAGTAACAAACAATGGCAATCGGAAAAGCGTCAGGTATTTCTGCGTAAAGTGTAATTCGATATACAATCGATCCAAGGCCGATGACAACACCAGATATTACCCACACAAAAATTCCATATTTTGTTGGTTTAATAAAACCCATTGCAGTCTTTTTCGACAATGGAAAAGATGCAATAATGATAGTAATTAATACGAATATTTGTATCCAAAAGGTACTTGTTCCATAGAACATCCTAAATATTGGTTCAACAAAGAAAATAGATAGTACAATCATTAACACGTAAGATAGTAAAGAAAAATAACGAACACTAAAATCCCTATTTTTCCTCCAGAAAATAAGGGACAAGATAAAAGATAGAAATGCTATAAATTCATTTATCAACGCTAATGTCCAAGATTCTTTAGGAACAAAGCTTGTAAAGAATCCAATCATTGCCATAACTAAATTTGTTGAGATAATTTTACTCTCTTTAAACGTGACAATTCTTTTGTTTGATATCAAATATATCACCTTACTTATCATTTTTGAGATAGCTAATCTTATGTATCGGGTTTGAAACTTTGTCGAGTGATTTTTATGACAATAGTTCCAAACCCGAGCAATACCTTTAGTTGTTTTTAGACACCTTCAATTGTAGATAAAGAGTAGAAATACTTTTCAAAAAATGTTCTGCTATCCTCCAAACAAACCTCCAGCTTTTTTAAACATTGAAGAAACACCACTTTTTATTCTCTTACCAAGTTTCTTAGCCCCACTTACAATTCCATCATAGGTAACCTTTACAGCATCCCTGACTGCAGTTTTAATTTTCCGACCAGTTTTCGTACCGTTTATTAGGTAATTTACAATAAAACCTGTTCCCAAACCTGCCAAGGCTCCAATAATTGTACCAGCAACAGGAACTGTAGAACCGGCCACAGCACCTGCTAAAGCACTGGATATAAGGCTTCCTATAGCTGTTGAACCGACACCAATTGCTGTTTCTACCGTCATATCTGCAGCAAAATCTGTTGAAGCGTATCCTAAATCACTCTTCCTTCCCCACTTGGAATAATCAATTAAATTGTTGGATGATGACAGAAGAACGTTGACAGGTCCATTCAGTTTTAACAAATTTTTGGCCTTATAAGCATCTTTCGAGAAGATATTCCAAGATTCTTTTACAGAACCTTTAACACTTTCCCATACATGACCAATCCTTTTTGATTTAAAAAAGGAGTCCAATCTTTCTTGCCCTATATGTCTGGAATATGAACCAAAAGCGGTTTCTTCTCCTTTATGCTTGTAACCTTTATATCTCTCGTAAAACCAATTAACCACTTTATTATCCAGTTTATTTTTTCCTTTAACACCATACTTTCCGTTTCCTTTTTCGTTAAACATAAAGCCTGCATAGCCCGCAGCAGATGCCTGAGCAATTTTATCAGCAAATCCAAGAATATAAGTCTTATAATCTTTAAGAACCCCTGCTATTTGACCAACGATCCCTCTACTTGTATCCGTTGATTTAAATAGTAAATTTATTAATGAGGGTTCTTGACTACTTTCTCCAATTAGTTCATTACCATTTGAAGGTCCATTTCCATTCTTGCCTGAATTGCCTCCACTAAGGCCTTGACCGCCATCTGTAGCAGTACCACCATTTGGGTCCTGGCCACCATTAATTGCCGTGCCACCATTTGGACCTTGACCTCCACTGATTGTGGTGCCGCCGTTCGGGCCTTGGCCTCCATTGATTGCCGTGCCGCCGTTCGGGCCTTGACCTCCATTGACTGCCGTGCCGCCGTTCGGGCCTTGGCCTCCATTGATTGACGTACTGCCGTTCGGGCCTTGACCTCCATTGATTGCCGTGCCGCCATTCGGGCCTTGACCTCCATTGATTGCCGTGCCGCCATTTGGACCTTGACCGCCTTGTATCGCAGTTCCCCCAAGCACCGGATGTCCTAATACCGGAGGCGCATTTGGTATGATAAAAGTTCCGTATGTTAAGGGAGTCGCTGGAACAATCGGCTGCCCGGAGATTAATCCGGAAGAACCACTGACACTATCTCCGCCCTTTATAGCTTTACCAGGTTCATACACTTTGCCTGGTATAATAAAGGTTCCCCCCTGAATCGGTGTACCCGGGGTAATTGGTTTCCCCGGGACAATGGGTGTTCCCGGAGTAATATATGCAAAGGCACTTACAGCCGGAAACACCGTCCAAAAGATTAGCATGGAGGCTAGCAATAAATATAAAATTCTTTCAAGTTTCCTTCCTCTCAAATAATCTCACCCCAACCTATTGGGTATTGGCATTGTATTTCTCCTGTAACTGGTTAATTGCTTCATTATAGTTCTGTTCATTTAATTCTTTAAGTTCTTCATTAAATTTAGATATTTCGTTATCAATCCATTCATGGTACTCACGGTTTACCTTTGTTAAGTACTCATATGCTTCTCTATTAAAGAATTTTGCATCGTTCAGTGTGCCTAAAATTAAATAAATGTTAGATGATTCATCTTCACATTTTACATACTCTTCAGTTATATAGTTAAAAATCTCTAGATCATTACTTATTAATTCACCTTCATAATGTTGTTTACCCCGTTCCAACCACTCTTGCCATTGATCGGCTAAATTATTTAGTTGGTCTAATTCTTTTTGTAGTTCACTTTCATTTGTCACCGTATTATAAATACCCTCAGTTGCTGCTGCAATTTGTTTTAATTGATTTTGTCCTTCACTATCTACATCAAATCCAATAACATTTATGATTGGTGATATATTTGATGAATACAAATCCTTTGCCGCTTCAATCGGCTGATCTTCACATGTATCAATTCCATCACTGACTAAATAAACGATATTTGTATTATTGGCTCCATCAAAGGATGCTAAGTCATTTTTCGCCTCCCGCAAGGCTAAACCAATCGGCGTCCAGCCGCTTGGTGAAAATTTGTTAAGTGCTGCTTGGAACTCGCCTGCATTATAATTCGATATTGGATAGACAAGTTCACTGCTGCTACATGATAATGCTTTGTCAGAGTCAGAACCTGTTCCTTTATGGCCATAAACCCTGATTCCAACTTTCGCATCTTTTGGTAGTTTACTTACAAATTTAAGAATTGATTCTTTCGCAGAAGCCATTTTCTCTCTTCCGTCAATTTTTTGGGCCATACTGCCAGATGCATCAATAATAAAAACCACATTTAAATTTTCTTTAAATTGATATCGGGAATCACTAAACTCCGGATTACCAAAAGTTTCAAATTTTAGCCGTTTAATTAAATTTTCGGGTCCTTCATAATCTTTTTGCACCATTTTTAGTAATTCTCGATAGTAATAATCTAATTCTTTTTTACTAGGATTTCCGGATATATCAGGTAAATCACTAAAAATCTTCTTTATTTCTTTTTTAGCCTCTTCCCCTACAACATTTATATCTGCGTATTCTCCTTGTGGTAAATTGGATAATGCCTCATAACTTGTTGGTAGAGGTTCCGGTTCAATATTTTCATCTTTATTTTTATTGACTTCCTTATTTTTTACTTTAATACTGTCAACTTTCATTTGATTTTGAGAAGTCTCTTTTGAATTCTGTTCTTCATTTCCCCTTTGGTCAGAACTGCATCCAGTCAAAAATAATAGTAAAATCGTGAAAGATATAATGGATTTTTTGAATAATTTCAAGATAGCTCCATCCTTTACAACAAATTATAAAAAGGGAATAACCTAGATATATACTTCTAGTTATTTATTAAACAAGTAGTCAGTAACTGAATTCAAACCGCTACCTTCCTTTCATTAAAGGGAATCCATCTCTTCCGGATTGATGAGAAAAGCCGGCAACATAAACAAACAGAAAAGAGAAATAATATATAGCACTGCCCCCGCTGCCATAAATTCAATGTACTGTTCTGTTATGGTCGTCCCCTCTTGACTAGTAAATATCATAATGAAGGGAAGAATGATGATAACAATAAGAAATAATATATGGAAAATTCTCCCACCCTTGGAATCAAATGGATCTTTAAACATTTTGCCAATTTTCCATTTAGATAGGTGGGTGATAATAAATAATAATAACCAAGTGACCACAAAAAGAATCCATAAATGACTTTCCCCAATCCAAAGTAATCGGATAATCAGTTGTGGAGCTACAAATGCCATCATAAAAATCATACCGTAGCTCCCAATCGAAAAATATCTTTTACTATCTATCATTGTCAGCCAAGCATAAATAGTCCGAATAATAAAGAACATAGCAACAGTCGTATTAATTAGCCAAAATTTTGTACTCCACTCCGGTATAGCACTAAATAATAAAGCAAAAAACAAATTAAATCCAATTACTGAAACTAATTTACTTTCTTTAAATGAAAGTCGTCGATTATTATCCAAAGATACCACCTAATTTCTAAATACAGATTTAAAATTTAGACCCTAGATTTACCCGGTTCATATACTTTGCCTAGAATAATAAAGGTACCTCCCTGAATCGGCGTACCCGGGGTAATTGGTTTCCCCGGGACAATGGGTGTTCCCGGAGTAATATATGCAAAGGCACTTACAGCCGGAAACACCGTCCAAAAGATTAGCATGGAGGCTAGCAATAAATATAAAATTCTTTCAAGTTTCCTTCCTCTCAAATAATCTCACCCCAACCTATTGGGTATTAGAAATATATTTATCTTCCAATGCTTTAATAGCTTCAGAATAACTTGCTTCATTTAACGCTTTTAATTCTTTTTCGAATTGATCGACTTCCTCTTGTATCCATTGATGGTATTCATTATTTATTTTGTTAAGATATTCATAGGCTTCATCATTAAAGCGGTTAGCATTATGCAATCTATAAAGTATTAATTCAACCTTTACTTTTTCTTTTGTCTTTTTTACTTCTTCACGTGTAATATAGGTAAATATAGCTAGCTCATTACTTACCTTTTTATAGTCTAATTGTTGTTTCCCTTGCTCTAGCCACTCTTTCCACTGTTCTACCAAATTGCTTAAATTGTCTAATTCCTTTTGCAATTCCCCTTCATTTGTAACGGTACCGTAAATTCCTTCAGTTGCAGCGGCAATTTCTCTCAATTGGTTCTGTCCCTCACTATCCACATCAAATCCGATAACATTTATGATTGGGGATATATTTGATGAATACAAATCCTTTGCCGCTTCAATCGGCTGATCTTCACATGTATCAATTCCATCACTGACTAAATAAACGATATTTGTATTATTGGCTCCATCAAAGGATGCTAAGTCATTTTTCGCCTCCCGCAAGGCTAAACCAATCGGCGTCCAGCCGCTTGGTGAAAATTTGTTAAGTGCTGCTTGGAATTCGCCCTCATTATAATTGGATATCGGGTAGACGAGTTCACTACTGCTACAAGATAATGCTTTGTCAGCGTCTGAACCTGTTCCCTTATGACCATAAACCCTGATTCCAACTTTGGCGTCTTTCGGAAGTTTACTTACAAAATTGAGAATCGAATCCTTCGCTGATGTCATTTTCTCTTTGCCATCTATTTTTTGTGCCATACTGCCTGATGCATCAATGATAAATATAACATTTAGATTGTCTTTAAATTGGTAACGACTATCCGAATTTTCCGGACTTCCCAGTGACTCAAATTTTAATCGGTTAATGAGATTTTCCGGTCCTTCATAATCTTGTTGCATTCTTTTTAGGAGTTCACTATAAAAGTAATCTAATTCTTTTTCACTTGGGTTTCCGGAAATATCTGGTAAATCACTAAAGACCTTTAAAATTTCCTCTTTTGAATTTTCTCCGGATGTGTCCATATTGTAATACTTACCAATTGGCAATTCAGCCAGCTCCTGATATGTTGTTGGTAATGGTTCCACCTTTATATTGCCATTAACCGCTTTCTCTTTCCTTTCCTTTTTTACCGTCTGTTCATTTCCCGGTGTAGATTTATCTTCTGTTTCGTTACTTTCCTTGGCGCTATCATTACTGCATGCACTTAGTAAAAATAGAAGTAGTGCGGAAACAAGAATACTTTTAAAAATTTTCATACCTAGGCACCTCCCTTTTAAAAATTTTTTAAGTAGAATTATTTATCTAGCTAAACTGACACTAATCTAGCGGATAAGTTGCCTCTCCCCACCCTAAGCGATGAACAAAATCAAGTTTTGGTCCACTCCCCTTTTGAGGAATATCACTGACTATTTTTCGTAAAAACTTTTCCTGTTCTTGCCCTTCGAAGTGAACTACGGCTTTTACTTGGACACGCTCATCTTTAAAAACAGTTATTTCTGATTTACTGGTATCCCCGTTATTTCTTTGGATTACATCTGCTGCTACTTGCCTTATGTCTATTAATTTCGTACGAATTTTATCTGTAATATATGTTTCAAGCATTTCGTCTAAGCCGGGTAATTCCGCTTCAACCACCTGGTCAATTGCTTGGATAGCCGCCTCATTTCGAGAGTAACCCAATGCCAATAAGCTAGTTTCTTGTTGATCAATTTTATAGGACAGCTTTTGATCTTCAGGAAAGACTCCTAATGGGTCTGTTTCTAAGAACTTCTCAATTTGATATTGGTCATAATCACTTACGGCTTCCCGAATCCCATCGTATAACACATCCGTTGCCGCAATACTCGCTTGTTCTGCTGCATTTGAAGCTTGTTGCTTGGTGACAAACACACCACTGATATTAATAACTAAAACCAGCATGAGTCCCATGATAAAAACAATCCAGATAATATAAAATCTTGCATTTCCCCGTTCATCTAAATTCTTCATCTCATCACCCGGCTCGCCGTTTCTTCTTTAAAGTCAATGGCCGTCGTCTTTTTCCACTCTTTAGGAACAAAAACAAGTTGATGCTTTAAATCCATCTTCACTTTAAAGTCCTCCCCTACTGGCATCGTAGGATCACCACTAACCGGTACCACTTCAAATTTCTCCAATAATAAGACAGAACTTTTTCCAATAACCTCTTTCGCTTTATTTTCCGCTTTAAGTTCATCTTCTTCCAAAGCAAATACTTTTGCCGCCTCATTTGCAGCTGTTTTTGCGGTCATAAGTGCATACCCCGATGCAACAACCTGCCAAAGCAACAAGAAAAGCATAAAATAAAACGGAAGAATCCCGAGAAATTCAAAACTTATTGCACCTTCTTCATTTTTTAACCGTTTTTCCCTTTTCATCATAAATTTCCCCCGGCATCAACTAAACGATTAATTTTATATTGGAGATACCAAATATTGAAGACAGCAAGCAGCCATGATTGAAAAATTTCTTCTTCAAAATAATCTTCTATCATTTCTCTTGCTCGAAAAGCCGAGTAATTTAAACAGCCGACAAAATAAAATGCCAAAATGATATCAATGCTATCTAAAACAGCAATACCATATTCTGTAAAAAAAACCGGGCCAAATAATGAATACAATAAGGAAAGAATTAAATATATTAACATAAAAATCCACCATTTATATGGTATAACATTTTTTGCATTTAGATTTCTAAAGTATTTTTTTCTGCTAAGAAACCAATATGCATTGTAAGTACCAATTGTTACTATTGATAAAATGATCATAAGAAATATATTTGTTTTTTTAAATTCAAATGTTGAATGTGTTGCCAATTCCGATTGCATCAAAAGGTCACCCACTTTCTATCCTCGTGTAATTGTCCATACTTTCTCGCTAAGTAAATATAAAAAAGCGGATATAAAAATGTATTGACTAGGGCTCTCAGAACAAGAAAAAAGAAAAAACTATTTTCCAAATCTTTAATAATATAGGTTAAAATAGTCCAAAGTAATATTTGAACAGAAGAAATAATTACAATATCCCCTAAAACAGCTATATTCTCTGACTTCAGTGTTAACCATGCTTTCCGAAAA
>ERZ1673768.65-NODE-65-length-12992-cov-21.237381_pt1 | contig 12992 bp, 15 predicted proteins | sample MGYA00580142_ERZ1673768 | MGnify/ENA primary metagenome ERZ1673768 (study PRJEB41219, sample SAMN04549649) | soil metagenome | isolation source: soil | place: USA: Texas, La Sal del Rey | collected 2008-06-23 ... | reverse complement strand
GGAAACATAAAAGTTGTAATAAATTATAACTTTTTATAAGTTTTCTGTAACGGGTTAAACACTCATGCAACTTTTTAAAACCGACCTTTGCCTGCTATGTTCAAGCCCAATCGCACCAACGATCAATTGGGAATCACTGCTGTTTGGACCAAACCAAAAACCGATCTGCGAAAAATGCTATACCCAATTCAGTCCGATCCGTGAGCCAGCGTGTAAAATTTGCCATCGGTCTCTGGATAAACTAAATCCGAAGTTTTATCAAGATGGGGTATGCAACGATTGTATCAAATGGCAACAGTCAAGCAAGTGGAAAAATGTCCTGGAAAAAAATACTTCGCTATTTGAATATAATGATTTTATGGCTGAAGTAATTGCCCGCTTCAAATACCGGGGCGATTATGCAATGGCTAAAATTTTTTCACAACCTTTGAAACAACTTTTACAAAATATTGATTATGACTTGCTCGTACCGATTCCATTAAGTGAAGAAAGGCTATATGAGCGTGGATTTAATCAGGCGGAAAGTTTGGCGCTTGAGGCAGGGGCTGAACCGATCAATCTTCTCAGACGAATCCATTCGGAAAAGCAATCCAAAAAGTCAAGATATGAACGGATCCACCTTCCGCAAGTATTTCAACTTTCGGAGGCAGCCCCGCCCTTTCAAAATAAACATATTCTGTTAATTGATGATGTATATACAACAGGTTCAACGCTCCGTCAAGCTGCGGTTATCCTTCTGCAGGCAGGTGCAAAAACAGTTCAATCGCTGACATTGGCCAGAGGATGATTAAAAAATTTCGAAAAAACATTGAATAATTAATTTTTTGGACGAAATGAATAATGAGGGTTGCTCTCAAATAGGAGCATTTTTTGGGAGCCAACTAATTCTGAAAAAATAATATAAAAAATCTTGGTCAAGCCCTTTTTCAAGACAAGCATAGTATAATAAAACTAGATTAATCACTTGGACTCTGGAAAGGATGATCATGATGGAATTGGTAAATTGTACAAATTGTGGTATGTTGTATGTGAAAAATTCAATTCGTGACATATGTGACAACTGTTATAAGGAAGAGGAAGAGGCATTTGATAAAGTCAACAATTATTTGAAGAAAAAACAAAACCGGACAGCTTCGATGGTGAAAGTTGTTGAGGAAACAGGAGTGCCGGAAGAGTTGATTATGAAGTTCATTAAAAAAGGCCGCATCCGCTTAGTTCATTTTCCAAACCTCGGCTACCCTTGTGAAAGTTGTGGAAGACCGATTCAAAAAGGAAAACTATGTGATGACTGTGCGAAAAATTTCCGAAATGAACTTGAAGTTTTTGAGAAAGAACAACAGCGACAAAAGGAACTGGCAGAAAAGAACATTACCTATTATGCAATCGACGAAAAGTATCGCAGTTAAAAGAATCAAATTCGATTAAACAAATTGAAGAAAGTGCCGATATAAAAATTAACAAAGTGATCGATGGAAAGGGAGGGATACGGTATGAAAATTACAAATTACGGTCCATCCGGTCTAAATCCATATATGCAGGAAATGCAGAAAACGGAAACAATCAAGAAAAAAGCGGAAAAAACAAACGACCAAATTGAAATTTCTTCGGAAGCATTAAAGTTGCAACAACAAACGGATCCTGCCCGACAGGAGAAAATCGCTCATATTAAAGATCAGATTCAGAATGGTACGTACAAAATCGACCATCAAGAATTGGCTAAAAGTATATACAATTACTATGTTAATAAAAAATAAAGTGGAGCTTGCTAATTTCAAATGACGATGGGCACCACGTCAAACAGAAGCATAAGAATACAGCGGAAAAGGTGAGGGATATGAAATTTGATTCTTTGATTTCAATACTGGAAAAACAATTAACATTATATATGAGTTTATATCAATTGGCTGTAAGAAAAGTGGATATGATTAAAACAAATGATATTTCATCCCTCAACCAAATAATGAAAGAAGAACAAAAACATATTACAGCCATTTCGGCATTAGAAAATGAACGGATTAAGGATTTGCAAAAACGGTTCCCGAAAAGAGAGACAGTTCCAACGATTAGTAGCTGTATCGAAGTAGCGGAATCTGAGCAAAAACCGATTCTCGAAGACTTGTTCCGCCAACTTACAAATATTTTACAAAAGATAAAGGAACAGAATGATTTAAATCAGGAACTAATCAAACAGTCTTTGCAATTTGTCAATTATTCTTTAAACTTATTTCAGCCGAGATCAAATGCGATGAACTACGGACCGAAAGCAGAGGATAAGTCGGCAAACGCAACTGAAGTACGTTCCCTATTTAATTCGCAAGTATAAAACGATCATAAAAACACGACAGTTCCATTTTTATAAAAAGTACGTAGCCGCTTAGTTTTATAAATAAAATTAACTACCCAAGTTTTCAAAGGGATAAAAAGAGTGTGAAACCTCTTGATAGAACGGAGGATGAAATAAATGGTATCAACATTCCATGGTTTAGAAACAGCCAAACGCGGCATGACCACCCAACAATTGGCACTATATACAACCGGACATAATATCGCAAACGCCAATACACCGGGTTATACAAGACAACGAGTCAGCTTTGCGACAGCGGAACCATTTCCCGGTGCCGGACTGAACCGCCCGCAAATTCCCGGACAGCTTGGTACCGGAGTTCAGGCAGGAACGATCGAGCGGATTAGAGAAAGCTTTCTCGATGTGCAATATCGTTCAGAAAATACGAAACTGGGTTATTACAGCTCGCTCAGCAGTGCGTTAGCGAAGATGGAAGATATTATGAATGAACCGTCGAATAGCGGATTGCAAAATATTATGAGTCAGTTTTGGAGTTCGTTACAAAATATGGCCGACCACCCGGAAAACTTAGGTGCCCGACAAGTTGTCGCAGCCAAAGGACAAATGGTGGCTGAAACATTCAACTATTATTACAATTCCCTTGATGGAATAAAAAAGGATCTCGGCAGTGAAATGGATGTGACGGTCAAAAATATAAACACGATAGTTTCGCAAATTGACGAGTTAAACAAACAAATCGCTAGTGTCGAACCTCACGGGATGTTACCAAACGACTTATATGACAAACGTGATCAGCTTGTTGATCAATTATCGAGTCTGGTCAATGTGAAAGTAAGGCCAATAAAACCGATCCAGTACGGACAACCGCTTCCCACGGCTGTCGGTTTATATCAAATTGAACTTGTCCAAAATGACGAGGCGCAATTACTTACTGTAGATGGGACCACCGGGGCGTCGCAGCAAAATGAATTATCAATAACTGCTGAAAATGGTGTAAAAGCACCCCCTTTAAAAGGAAATGTCCAGTCTGTACAAGTCGGAAGTGTTACATTGGACAACTTTTCAGGCAAACTAAAGGGATTAATCGAAAGCTATGGATATGTTGATGGGAATGGGAAAGTCAAAGGCCATTACCCGGAAATGATGGAAAAACTGAACAAACTTGCCTATGCTTTTGCCAGTGAATTTAATCATATTCATCAACAAGGATATGGATTAGATAAAACCGATCCGGCCGGGGAGTTTTTTGATTTGGGCGGCAGTACGGACTATGATGAAACGATTAATTATGCTCAAGTTATAAAAGTACATGATGAAATAATCAAAGATCCGACAAATATTGCTGCTGCAAAGAATGGCGGTGATAATTCCGGGGATAATGAAATTGCTTTTGAACTAGCAGATTTGAAATCAAAGGATTTTAGCAATTATTCCTCGTTACCGGATGATATGTCAGGAACGTTTGACTTTTATTATGCTGCAATGATTGGTGAACTCGGTGTCGCAGCCCAAAGTGCCAATACAAATATGGAAAATGTACAAGTCCTCGTTGATTCTGTTGAATACAACCGGCAATCTGTCAGCGGTGTTTCATTGGATGAAGAGTTGACAAACATGATTACTTTTCAACATGCCTACAACGCATCAGCACGGATGATTACGGTCATTGATGAAATGCTCGATAAAATCATTAATGGGATGGGTGTTGTTGGCAGATAAAGGTATTTTTAATCGGAACCCGGAGTGGCAAAAATACGAGAGGCCCTTAAGTTAAATTTAACAAAGGTGGTGAACGATATGCGGGTAACCCAATCCATGTTATCCAATAATATGCTACGAAACTTGAGCAACAATTATAATAAAATGGGAAAACTCCAAGATCAACTTACAACACAAAAAAGGATTACGAGGCCATCGGATGATCCGGTTGTTGCCATGCTTGGCCTTGGCTATCGTGACAGTTTAAATAAAGTACAACAATACAGTCGAAACATCAGTGAAGCAACTAACTGGCTTGATTCCACCGATGATGCAATTTCTCAAGGAGTGAAAGTTCTTCAAAGAATACGTGAACTGACTGTGCAAGCATCGAATGGAACATATGAAGAAGGACAGCGAGGAGCGATTGCCGTTGAGGTGGACCAGTTGAAGAAACAATTAGAGACCATAGCGCAAACACAAGTTGGCGGGAAATATATTTTCAACGGGGAGAATACAAACAAAGCACCAGCAGCTGGTAACTTTTCTAATGGTGATATTGAGTTGGAAATCTTTGACGGGATAAAACTTAATGTAAATACAAAGGGAAGCGAATTATTTAAATCAGTTTTCAATACATTAGATTCTCTTAAAAGTAAATTAGAAGATAAAACGGCAAGTGATACTGATATTAGCGGATTTCTTGATACCCTTGATAGCGAAATCGACCATTTCCTAAAAATCCAAGCCGATGTCGGTGCAAAACAGAACCGGGTTGATATGATGAAAGACCGGCTTTCTTCTCAAGAAACGATTGCAACTGAAATCATGTCGAAAAATGAAGACATTGAGATTGAAAAAGTTATTACAGAGTTGATTACCCAAGAATCAGTTCAACGGGCCGCACTTAGTGTCGGTGCCAGAATTATCCAACCGTCCCTGGTTGACTTTTTAAGATAATGGCTGTATTAAATTTGATATAACACGTATGGGAGTATGGAAAGGCTATCTGACTGGGGATAGCTTTTCTTTTTAAGGAGGTGTGTCGGGGAATGAACTTTCCACAAATCCGACTTGAATCAACTTCAGCACGAATCGGTTTACATATAGAAAAGCCAATCCAAAAAATTGAACAACCGAAAGCTATTCAATCAATCGAACAGCCGAAAGCAGTTGTGAATATCGAAACCGTTCCCGGACGGCTTACGATTGACCAAACAGAAGCCCGGGCAGATCTTGGATTTAAGACAATCCCCCGATTAGTTGCTGAAAACGCCGCAGACGCAAAACGGATTGCTATGGAGGGAACTGCCCGAAGAGTTCGGCAAGGCGATGACTTGATGAGAATTGAAAATAAGGCAAACCCGATTCCGTCTCATGCCATCGAAAACGCCTATAAGCCGGAAGCTCGGTTAACGATCGGTTGGATTCCTTCGCCCGGAAGCGTAAAGATTAATTACGAGCCGGCAAAAGTAAATATTGAAGCAACACCGCAGAAACCGATTATTCAAACACAAATTCAAAAACCGCTTCATGACTACACACCGGGAAAGGTACATGTCTATTTAGAACAAAAAAACTCATTAAAAATTGATTTTGTAAATCTATTTAGTGAAACGGTATAATTGGATAAGAGGATGGGGATTTCCGGTAACTGTAAGTTAAAATTTCTCTGTATGTGCACCTTTTGGGGTTTTTGGTGAGTGTGTACCTTATCCATATAAAATAGTAGGTGAATATATGAACATCCAAACAAAATATCATGGTGAATTAACGATAGAGGAAACCGATATAATTCAATTTGAAAACGGTATTCCCGGTTTTTTGAATGAACAGGAATTTATTATTTTACCATTAACAGAAGATGGAATTTACTTTGTCATGCAATCCGTTCGGACGCCGCAGCTTGCCTTTGTCATCACCAATCCGTTTATCTTTTATAAAGATTATGATTTTACTGTGGAAGATGTGATTGTAAAACAGTTGGGTATTGAATCAATAACGGATGTCAAAGTATTTAATATTTTAACCCTTCAAGAGCCGTTTGAAGAATCAACCGTTAATCTTCAAGCACCAATTATCATTAATACAAAAAATAACCAAGCAAAACAGGTGATTTTAAACAACGAATCATACAAAACAAAACACCCGTTGTTTATCGAATCCCCTGACTCGATAAAGGGGTGATTCAATGTTAATTTTGGCAAGAAGAAAAGGAGAAGCGATTCAAATCGGGAATGAAATCGAGATTAAAATTCTTTCCATCCAAGGGGATCAAGTCAAGATAGGCATTGAGGCACCCAAAACGGTAGAAGTTTATCGAAAAGAAATTTATGAGCAAATTCAAGAAGAAAACAAACAAGCCGCAACTTCTTCAATGAATGTCCTAGATTTTATCAAAAAGTCCCAAAAATAATAGAAAAAAATTTATGAAAGACTAAACACCTTTCGTTTTTTGTCGATATAAGAAATGTAAGGGCGAACGAGGGCGGCCGACCTTGAACGCTCTGAAAAATCATGGCTCACAAGGACGTGAGCAATAAAATTCAAGGAGGAATTTTTTATGCGTATTAATCACAACATCGCAGCACTGAACACATATCGTCAGTTGAACAGTGCAGCAGGTGCACAATCGAAATCTATGGAGAAGTTATCTTCAGGTCTTCGTATTAACAAAGCTGGAGACGATGCGGCAGGTCTAGCAATCTCGGAAAAAATGCGTGCACAAATTCGTGGATTAGATATGGCTGCTAAGAATGCTCAGGATGGTGTAAGCTTGTTGCAGACGGCGGAGGGAGCTTTAAATGAAACTCACTCTATTCTTCAACGTATGCGTGAATTAGCTGTTCAATCTTCGAATGATACAAACACAGATGCTGACCGTGAGTCAATTAACACAGAAATCAATCAATTAAAAGAAGAAATTGACCGTATTGGTAATACTACGGAATTTAACACTAAAAAATTAATTGACGGTTCTATCGGTGCGAAAAACCTTACAGGTGCTGATAATGCAGCAGTTATAAGTTCTGAACTTGGAAAACAAACAGCAGCAATTGCTACTAGTGTTTCTACGATTGGAACAGGTGAAATTACAGCTTCTGCGAATGATACAACCATTCTTAATCTAAAAGTTGATGGAGCAAATATTAATGTTACTGTTGACAATGATGATTATCTAGCATTTGATGATGGCACTAATGTTGATACCAATGGTTATGCTGCCAAGCTACAAGAAGACATTAATAAAGCAATTTCAGATTATAACAAAGCTAACGGAACAACTATTGCGAATGTAACAGTAAGTGCAAGTCTTGCCCAAGACGGAAGCATTAGTATTAAATCTGGTTCAGTGGGTCAAACGTCTACTGTAGAAATTACGAGTAATGCAGCATCTCAAGCTTTGGGTCTAACAGATGCAAGTGATGGCTCTGATACAGTTTCCGCAACTGGTAGTGAAGGAACATTTAGTGCCGCTGGTGCAGCTCAAGTTACAGCAATTGCTAACTCTGGTGATGCTAGAAAGTTAACTATGAACATTGACGGAACTGATATTGAAGTTGACTTAGCAACAGTTGGAGCTGCTTCTTATTCTGCAAATGCTGATATGTCAACATTTGCTGCTAATTTACAAACGGATATTAATAATGCTATTACTGCTTATAACGCTACTGTTCCATCTGACAAAGCAATTGATTCTGTATCTGTTTCTGTAAAAGATGGAGCGATTGTTGTTGAAAGTGGTTCGGATAAGACTACAAGCAGCATTAAGTTTGATAATAGTGAAGCTTCTCAGTTATTAGGTTTAGCTAATCAAAATAGCGCTACCCAAGGTGGCGGTTTAGACTTCCAAATTGGAGCTAACCAAACTCAAACAATGAAGGTCACTATTGAAGATATGCGTACTGATGCTTTAGGAATTAAAGACATTGACCTTTCTAATAAAGCTGGTGCACAAGAAGCTATTACTAAGATTAATGATGCTATTGAGAAAGTTTCAACCCAACGTTCTAACCTCGGTGCATTCCAAAACCGCTTAGAGCATACAATTAATAACTTAGGTACTTCATCTGAAAACTTAACAGCTGCAGAGTCTCGTGTAAGGGATGTCGACATGGCGAAAGAAATGATGGAACAAACGAAGAACTCAATCTTAGCACAAGCAGCACAAGCAATGTTGGCTCAAGCAAATCAACAACCACAAGGCGTTTTACAACTTCTTCGTTAATATTCGTATACTTGAAAGAGGCTCTAGTTTTACTAGAGTCTCTTCTTTAAAGGTTTAAAATGAAAATTGAAAAAAATGGGATAACTCTCATATTCCCCTAATTACTTTATTTAACTATCCCATTATAATTTTTTCAAGAGAAATTCACTGTAAAAAATTGGTGAACAAATAGTGGCAAGGTAAGCCAACCAACAACCGCACAGAGTTCTACAACTTTTTCGATAATTTTAGGTATGAATTAGCTCTAATTTTACAAGGATCTCTCCATATAGATAGTGTAAAACCGACGAATAGGAGGAACGAATGGATAAGGAAGAGCAGGAATATAAACAGTTTCTTGAACAACAGCTCCAATGGTGTAAGAAACAAGACAATATTTTAGCAAAGATAGAAATCAAGCTTCATGAAATGAAAACGATCGCCCAATACATTCTCGATCATGAACTTACTGCCATTGAAATTGATCGGTTGAATCATCAGTTTAAAGAACTGCAAAAAGAATTTCATTTGTTAGAAGCACAGTTACAATCTGTTGTCCATTAGAAGAAAGGAGATATTTTTTTATGGATATCGCATTCATTTCGATGGCATTAAGCCAAAGCCAAGTTCAGCAGCAAGCTTCGATGTCAGTGATGAAGATGGCAATCGGAATTGCAGAACAGCAAGGCGAAGCTATTCAGAAGTTAATAAGTACGACTGATGTAACAGCTATTCAACACGCCGCTCAGCCACATTTAGGCGGAAACATTGATTTAAAAATATGAATAAGTATTAGTAGGTGAATAGCTTTTAGGTGTTTAAGGCTATTGAGCTATTTACCTATTTAGATTATGCAATTTTCTCATTAACCTTTGGCTTTGGCTGCTTATATTCTTCATAATGGAAAAGACTATATTAACCGTTCTCCATTTTACATACACCATTGGTTGCTTCTCTTCCTTTTTTCTTTTATTTCTTTTGATAAAACTATGCATTATCGGATTTACACCTTCTCTAATCTACGAAAGAGCAAGTGAATAGAAGGCCTTGTTTAACTCAAGGTTGCTAAGTTTATTTGCGTATTGCTAGACTTTTCACCAGAACTTTGCTTAACAAGTGCGTTGCAAGCAATTCTAAGAAGCTTACTGCTTTTCGAAAACGATAAATGTCCCCGATATTTTAGAAAAAGGGATAGCGTCTCCAATCGTGTCAATACCGGAATAGTTTTACCAGTTAGACACTCTGATCAAGTTAAAATAACTTGCGAAAATTGGTGAATCTGAAGTATTAGTAATGATGCTAGCAGTAGGAAGAATTCCGGATATACTTATGGTTGCTGCTTCTCCAAGAGCCTTTGCCAAAATGCTGTATCTCCTGAAGCAGTAGGCAGTCAGACAATTAAAGATCGTGGATTTATTCCACTATAGAAAAAGGTATTTGCACGAATATTATGACAAGTATAAAAGAAAAAATGGTGAGTTTTAATTTCAGTGGATAAATTCGCTTATTATCAATATCTGAATTTTTCCATTTCAGTCGGTTTTAGACGAGTTTTAATAGATTAGGCTACTCATTCCCCTGGTAAATATTGTAAAATGGAAAAACATAATTATTTTTGAAAAAAAAGTGCCATGAAAGTCACTCCTTTGGTAAGATATAAGTACTACCCAATATCCAGTATCCAAGGAGTGATTTCATGACTACTTCTATTCTAACACAAACCAGAGATTTATCAATACAACAAAATTTGATTCCCCACAATTGGCAAGACTATGCCGATATACCCTTTGTCATTCCGGCCATGTGTTTTCCATGGGAGATTTTTAAACCGGTTGAACGAGATTACTACACCTTTTTATATTTGCACCTAAAAAAGGAAAGAGCACATGATCATTTTAATGAAATACAACCAGCACTATTTTCAATACCGGAGGAAGAAGATAAGTCTACGTCTTCCTTATTTCATTCCTCTCCTGCCGGGAGAAAACCGCATTCTTTCATGCCCTTTTTTCGTGCTTTTGAACTGGCCTCTTTACAATATATTGAAGTGATGGTTGAAAGTGTCTATTTACAAGTGAAATCAAACCCGCTATTTGCCGCCATGTGTGGATTTACGGAGAAAATTCCGAGCTACCGTTCCTTTGCTCGCTTTGATCAAATCATGACAACAAATGATCTTTGGGAAAAAGCCCGGCTATTGGTGGTTGAATATAATAAAAGGGAAGGCGTGGTTGAAACTTTTGAGAAAGCAGTCGCCGTGGATACATCACATATAGAGGCAGAAGCAACGTTGAATAAAACAAGGAAGACGTGTTCTTGCAAAGGTGATTGCGATTGCCCCAGAATCCTTACAGATGATAACGCAGGGGTGATGCGTAAAAGCAATGCAGTCTCCTATATTGCGCATAAATTATCAATGGTATGCGGGGTGAAATCCGGCTTGCCTTTGACGCGGGAAGTATTCAAAGGAAATACACCTGATGGGAAAACATTAGAAACGACATTGGAGACGTTTAAGGCGGAGCACCCCGAGATGGCTGAGCAGTTGGACTTTATCTTGGCAGATGGAATCTACCAAACGCCGGAAAATCAAAAAGTGACAAAGGACGTATTACAGGCGAAATTGGTGGCACCCATCAACCCACGGAACCGTAAAGATAAACCAACTTCCGCCCGGGGAATTGAAAAAATCAATCGGTACGGCACCCCCATCTGTATCAGTGAACATAAAATGGACCTTAGAGGATCTGATCGGGAAAAGGGGCAATATATTTACACTTGTCCTGTATTTCATCCAAATGCTAGGCAAGAAGGACTCACCTGCCCGCTGTCGAATCACGTGGAATGTTGTAATGGGGCAGCACAAGGAAGAGTATTTCGGCTGGACTTTGATCAAGCGCCTCAAGTAGACGTCGAGTTGCCCCAACATGGGCGGAAATTTAAAGTGTTATATAGTGCCAGAACGATCATCGAACGAATCTTTGGCATTCTAAAAGACGGATATAGTCTCCGTCGTGTTCACAAGCGTGGAAAACAGGCAGTTGAAGCGCATGTGGATCGTTGCATGATATCTATGCATATCATGGCAAATATGGCGTATCATCAGACAGGAAAGGCCAATTGTGGATGGACACGCCATCGACTGAATTAAGTTATTCACAGGTGGATATGTGAATAAGTCAAATGCAGCGTCTCCTTTCCACAAAGGGTAGTGAAAAAAACCCATTTGTGAAGGCAGGATACGTATGCCCTTTTTTGGAGAAAAATAGCCATTTTATTTTTATTAAATTTAAAAATCTGGAAGAAAAGGCAAAAAACGAGATAATTAATTTTCCAGAGCCTCGCTCAAGGGTATATTTTTTATTTTGGCAGAGGCTCCAAGAAAAAAACTTGAAGATGTGTTGATTGTATATGAATAGAGGTTAGATTTCTTGGTGGCAGTCTCTGGTGACGTGAGAAGGCAGATTGAAATTAATGGAAAAAAGAATTGTAAATTTAGGGGACTTAGATGATATGATGACTTATATTGGGGACAAGGAGATTTATAAATTTATTTAATCTGGAATTATTTGATTATCTGAAAAAGTTAAATATGGAAAAATATTAATTTGTAATCAACACCATGCACTTATAAATTGAAATGCTGATGATTCAACGAAAAGGAATGCTAAAATAGTAAATATTCTGGAGGGATAAACTAAACCATGACTATTATAAAAACAAAAAATGATTTTTTTATTACCCCATTTATTGATATTCCTAGTTTTAAAAATAAAACTCAATTCTTAAATTTAGTGCAGGCAGAGATGCAGGTTCTTGAATCAAATTTACAAGAATTAGATATTTCAACTTTTTTAAGGGATGCATATAAATTAGGTCAGAAAAGCTTCAAAGAAATAATCAATGCTAAAAGAAATAAACAAGATTACCTTAAAATTCATTGTAGACAAGTTGAATGGCTTGTTAACTATTTTTCTTATTTAAGAGAAATTAAAAAGAACAATATTTTGTATCCGTATTGTCCAGTTTTAAATCAACATCCATTAGAAGTGATAGATGGAGAACTTTTTGGAAAAGAGAATCTAATCAAAGCATGTACTCCTGAAAGAAAAAAAGATATTTCCTCGTCGTATGGCGAAGGGTTAGGATTTCTATTATTGGCAAATATAACAGATGTTTCTCCATATGGAGTGCTAAAAATTCATAACGGAAAAGAATCAACTCCAGATTTTATTGTTGTTAATAAATATAAAAGGGTTTATATGGTTTCAGAAGTTAAGTCATCAATAAATAATCGCCCTTCAGATCCCATGAAACAATTATCTACTTTGAAAGATATAAATGGTTTAGGTATTCAAGTAAAATTTAATAGTGGTAAATCTCCAATTGAAATTGTATTAACGGATCCTGAATATCTTTTAGAGGGAAGTATTATTTCAACAGTTTATACTAATGTTACTATACTAGAAAGTCTTTTGAAGTTAGAGAATAATGATTTCCTAAAACTTAAGAACCCTCAATGGGCTAGTAATGTTGTAATGTTTTTTGAAGAATTATTAGAAAGTAATTTTATGGAAAGGCTAGATAAGGTAAAAATTAAAGATATGATAGTCGATGGTACTATAAAAACTGGTATAGAAATGGTGGATAAATTTTTTGATTTTTACTTTGATTGCGAAGAGGATGATAGTAAAGGTTTTGAAAAAATATTTAAGATCTTATATTAAAACGCATATTCCGCACGTAAATTTTTTGTATTTTTGATTTTTTTAAAGGAATTTT
>ERZ1673768.62-NODE-62-length-13570-cov-21.456012_pt1 | contig 13570 bp, 10 predicted proteins | sample MGYA00580142_ERZ1673768 | MGnify/ENA primary metagenome ERZ1673768 (study PRJEB41219, sample SAMN04549649) | soil metagenome | isolation source: soil | place: USA: Texas, La Sal del Rey | collected 2008-06-23 ... | reverse complement strand
AGCGCCGATGGTAGTGAAGGCCTTGCCTTTGCGAGAGTAGGACGTTGCCGGGCTAGTTTATAATATTCCGCAGTAGCTCAGTGGTAGAGCAATCGGCTGTTAACCGATCGGTCGTAGGTTCGAATCCTACCTGCGGAGTCATTTGGAGAGCTGTCCGAGTTGGTCGAAGGAGCACGATTGGAAATCGTGTAGGCGGCTAAAAGCTGTCTCAAGGGTTCGAATCCCTTGCTCTCCGCCATACATAGTTATGACTACCGGCCCCTTGGTCAAGCGGTTAAGACACCGCCCTTTCACGGCGGTAACACGGGTTCGAATCCCGTAGGGGTCACCATTTGGAGGTTTAGCTCAGCTGGGAGAGCACTTGCCTTACAAGCAAGGGGTCGGCGGTTCGATCCCGTCAACCTCCACCATATAATTATATTGTTTACAGGACAGAACAACGGGCATTGCATTTTTCCTGTACCAATTTCGCAAACATCTTGGATTGCCATCTGAAATAGCGACAGTCTGGTGCTAATTTAGATCATGGAGTACATTAAATAAATAATATTATCGCGGGGTGGAGCAGTCTGGTAGCTCGTCGGGCTCATAACCCGAAGGTCGTAGGTTCAAATCCTACCCCCGCAATATTGGTCCGGTAGTTCAGCTGGTTAGAATGCCTGCCTGTCACGCAGGAGGTCGCGGGTTCGAGTCCCGTCCGGACCGCCATTTCATAAATGATTTAATATTAGTTGAACTAAAATTTAAAAAACCTTATAATTTTTATAGCTAATCAAACTTATATAGATTAAGATCAGCAAATCAACATTTTAATTATTGCTTGTCCTAACAGTTTGTATAGCATGGTTTAAAGTAGGGTTGAACCGAAGGGAAATATGCAATTTTGAAATTACATCACCTTATCAATCGAACTGTTTCTTGAATAAGCTTTCTGAAATGAGAACATAGGATACAATCGATTAATATTAATAAGGCTCGGTAGCTCAGTCGGTAGAGCAAAGGACTGAAAATCCTTGTGTCGGCGGTTCGATTCCGTCCCGAGCCACCATAATGTAATTTCCCAGTCTAACACAATTGTTAAAGAGGGCAAAGGATTTCATAACATAACAACGGGTCAGATTGATCCGTAAAACTTTATTGAGAGAATTAGAAGAGTAACAAAAAAGTTGAAGATTGTATAGTAAAACAATAATAATGCCGGCCTAGCTCAATTGGTAGAGCAACTGACTTGTAATCAGTAGGTTGGGGGTTCAAGTCCTCTGGCCGGCACCATTCATTTATTATATGGAGGGGTAGCGAAGTGGCTAAACGCGGCGGACTGTAAATCCGCTCCCTCAGGGTTCGGCGGTTCGAATCCGTCCCCCTCCACTTGTTTTAGGGGCATAGTTTAAAGGTAGAACAGAGGTCTCCAAAACCTCCAGTGTGGGTTCGATTCCTGCTGCCCCTGCCATAATTTTATTAGTAATGGCGGTCGTGGCGAAGTGGTTAACGCATCGGATTGTGGCTCCGACATTCGTGGGTTCGATTCCCATCGATCGCCCCATTATATAAATTTATTGGGCTATAGCCAAGCGGTAAGGCAACGGACTTTGACTCCGTGATGCGCTGGTTCGAATCCAGCTAGCCCAGCTGTGCGGAAGTAGTTCAGTGGTAGAACACCACCTTGCCAAGGTGGGGGTCGCGGGTTCGAATCCCGTCTTCCGCTCCAAATATGGCGGCATAGCCAAGTGGTAAGGCAGAGGTCTGCAAAACCTTTATCACCGGTTCGAATCCGGTTGCCGCCTCCAATTTTGCCGATGTGGCGGAACTGGCAGACGCGCACGACTCAAAATCGTGTTCCCTTATGGAGTGTGGGTTCGACTCCCACCATCGGCACTCATAATATTATTGAAGAGGTTTAAACTACTTTAGTAAAGTTTAAACTTCTTTTTTTTTATGCCTAATAGATGACTTGACTTCGAGTTGTGGATTTTAAGTCTCTATATTAAATGTGATGGTGTGGGGAAGGTTCTAAGATTTCCTGAAAACTATGTATGAAAGAATGAACAAGGAAGGGAAACATAGAGCCATTTTTACTAGCCTATTTTCCTTCAAAAATTAGTTAAAAAGATATATAGACCATATGTTCGTATTTATGTTATAATTATTTCAGCAATTAGTTTGGTAATCTCAAGGGTGGTTAGCATTACCCCGTAATGGAAGGGGGCGATGCCTATGATGACAACGTTTCAAGCTTTAACGCTAATGATCGCATTTGGCTGCTTGATAGTATCTGTCATATCTCTAATAAACAAAAAGTAATCCACCCTTGAGACCGTCAGCAACTTTAGGTGGATTACTACTTATTACGCTGATACCCTTCTTGTAGGGACCAACGATTGCTTCGACCGTGAGTGTTACCAGCACCCACGGTCTTTTATAATATATGCTATTTATTATCTATATTATAACTGAATTTACTTAAACTGACAAATGGTGATCGAAAAATCGCTCACTAATGAAGAGGCTAAAATTTTTGCCCAAAAAAATTTGCTCATACTGTAAACATATCAGAATCAATATTTCTACCTGTATTTTTGACATTTAACGGTAATGAAATATCAATAGTAAATCGAGTAAAGCATCTTATTGTGAAAGAATTATGCCAAGAGGGGGAATAACTAAACTGAATGGCTGTATTCAGTAAAGAGAGGATGGGGTGTATGAAATTCTTTGGAGTTAATATGTTAATTATCGTTCTAATTTTATCAGGTTGTGCAGAAAATGAAGGGATAGCAGAAGAAAATAATGCTAATGTATATATGAATGTTTCGAATTCATCAGAAGTTCCTAAATACTTAAGGGCTGATGAAACTCCGACTTATCCTGTTGGCAGTCAAGTTATTATAAATGCTAATCATATGCCAGGAATGGAAGGAGCAACAGCAACTTATAGTAGGAGCGTATAAAACAACGGCATACAAAGTCACATATATTCCGAAAACGGTAGGTGATCCTGTGAAACATTATAAATGGGTGATCCATGAAGAAATCGGTAATGCTGGGATCGCCCCATTTGAACCTGGTGATCATGTTTTATTACATGTTGATCATGCGGAAGGAATGAATGGAGCAGGAGCAACAATTGAATCGGCAAAACCAACAACTGTTTATATGGTGAATTTTTTCAATACCAAAACAGGTAGTGAAGTGAAAAATTATCAATGGGTGACGGAAGATGAACTATCACCCATGAAAAAATGAATGGGAAAAAGCTAATTCGTTGCACAGAGGTCAAGTGTTTGTCGTCAAAACGTTCATATTTATACTTTAGCGCACTGAGGAACAGGCAAATTCATTTGGTTATCCCACTGTTAACGGCATGTCAAGACTCCCACCTCAAAAATTCGAGTTAATTAGGAAGATGGTGGGAGATTAAACTGCTCGTAAAAGGTCCGATTTGTGCACATACAATCAGTGTATATGTTTCATTTTATTAGCTTAAATTTTCTGGATATTGGTGTTTCTGGTAATACATTTCCAACAAAGATGCAAATCTTATGTAGTGTGAAATTTTACGATTTAAGGCAACTACGGCATTGCTCTTTCCTAAGGGCTCGGTATTCGCCGATTTTCCTTTATCAAAGAGTAGAGTAAAAGACTTGATGTAATGAAAAATAATCCAAGGAAAAGGACAGAATCAATGATATTCGTCGGATCTACCGGATTAACGAGATTCATAATCGCCTGTTTTAGAAACGTATACATTTGCGGGATGATATAGAAAATGAGTAAAGTTATCATGAGCATACCACCAATAATATAGAAGATGCTGTAAACTTTCACGATCCTTGTTTCATTTTCGAATAGTTCCTGTCCTTTATCTCTACTAGTTGAAAATAGCTGTCTTAAATAGGTCCTGCTGTTTTCCAGAAGATTATAACAACCCGAGGAGTTTTCAAAAATATAGTAGATATCGGTTTTCATAAAAAAACAACATTGATAAATCGCTTTATAGAACAAGTCAAGAATAATAAAGTTAAGAATCCCTGATAAAATTGGATCCCGAACAGTAATAAAAAGCTTGATTAAGAGTACAATAAACAGAATAAACTGTTCAAAGTACAATCCAGCTATATATAAAGTATTTCGCTCTTTAGGGGAAAGTCTCCATGCATATGTTAAGTCAGTTTCGAAAACAACCAAAAAGAACCGATGGCCAACACCGAGTTTTGCGGGCAAATCAAACGAACGCGCCGCTAGTACATGACCAAATTCATGGATAACAAGCATGACAAGCGAAATCAAAGAAAATGTAACCATATTTAAGATAAGTGAATCAAACAAAAATAAATCTTCATAATAAGGTATAAGCTCCGTGTTAGTTAGAAAAAGCAGTAGGTTTATCATGATGAGGCAAATAAATATCATATTGGAATGTTTATGAAAAAACAGCCGGCTAAAGCGGGGAGGAATCCATGAAAAACCGGACATTAATAAATTTGATTTTTCTACTTTAAGTTCAATTCCGTCGATTTCTTTGACAAGTCTAAAGTCAATCAATTGTTTGGCAAAATTAATTACATCAACTTCTTCATCCGGATATAACCGTTTCAGCTCAGCTTCAATTTGGCCAAGTGTCCATTTTTGGTTAATAAACTCGATGGCATCCACACAAATTTTAGGCATTTCATAGAAGTCCCCTGAAATAGTATCCTCGATAATATAGTTTTTTTTATCTTTTTTTATTGATACTGGATATAATTTCAATATAGTGTTCAAAGTTAAGTTCATGATTTCACCACCGAGTTTTTTCAATTGGATTTTGTTTAAAAATAGCGATTTTCTATGGGTGCTGGACAAAGATGGCCAACACCCATAGAAAATTAACGTAGTGGCCATGGAATATGAGAACACCACCAACATGTTGTTTTAACTTTTTTAAGTTTGCGGATTTTCATTTATAACACCTCCTTTTATGTTGTTTTTATAATTATAAGAATCATAGACTTTTATCCATGATGGATAAACTTTAATAAAAAGCTCTACCAATTGCGGATCAAATTGAGTACCTTTTCCATCTAATACTCGATTATAGGCTACTTGAAGCGGTAAGGCAGAGCGATAAGACCTTGAAGAAGTCATTGCATCAAAAGCGTCTGCGATCGCAGTAATTCTTGCGGCGAATGAAATGGTGTCTCCTTTTAAACCAATAGGATACCCTTTACCGTCCCAACGCTCGTGATGATGTAATATTACATCCATAAAATCAGCAATCCCCTCCACATCCTCCACAGCTTTAGCACCGACGATGGGATGTGTTTTGATTAATTCGAATTCTTCTTTCGTAAGTTTGCCCGGTTTTGTCAATATTGTATCAGGAATATTAACCTTGCCGATATCATGTAATAAACAGGCATAGTAAAATGATTTTAATTCGTCATCATTGAATTGATTGGATTCTTTAGCGAGAATTTGTGCATATTCCGCAACTCTTTCGCTATGTCCCCGAGTATACGGATCTTTCAGTTCTAAAGTGGTAATAATTCCCTTAACAATGCCATCTAATTGTTGGTTATAGCCAGTTTTTACTGCTTCCACATAACTTAAAAAACGGTGGAGAATAATAAAGGAAATAATCCCCAGAATAAATACTAGAATAGATGGTATAGAAACAATAGAGTCTTTCAAAATTATTCCAGTGATTAATAGTTTAGCAATTGTACCGGTAAAAATTATGTAAAAATATTTTTTATTAATAAATATAGGCGAAAAAATAATAATAACGATTTCAACTATATTTCCTGAAGTATACGGCAAGTTATTCCAATTGTAATATATAATATCTATGATTCCGCCTATAATTGTATAATTGAAAAAGTAGATATACTTTATATAACCAGGTTTATTTCTTTTTAACAAGATAATAGAGATTGGGAGCAGAATAGTTAATATTAAGTACATAAAGTAATTTAATACATTAAATGGTAGATGGGTGAACCATGGTAATTTCGGTAAAAAATAGAAATATACTAAATCATATGAAAAATATAAAACATAGAATATATATAAAAACCAAATCGTTGCTCGTCTTTCTTCATATAACAACGAGACTTTTAGTGTTTTTTTTTGCATAATGTTGCTCCTCTAATTTCTACACTATATTAAAAATTATACAATATTAGGACAATCATGTCGATTATTAAGTACACTTTTTTGTCGTAATTGTCATTTGTTTATCTGTTATCTGCAATCCTAGAAGTTGGGCGTGTTTCAAATGATATACCCGTTGGCCTAAATCTCGGTCAGTCCTCCTTTGCCGCTTAAAATTTGTTGACCATCTTCATCAAAACGATGCTAATTGTACCAAATAATATTGAAGAAGGAGCAAAAATCATCACGTAGGATCAAATCCTGCTGGTAAAATGGTCTTATTTCTCCAAAATTCAAACAATTTATATGCCACCAAGATTGCTTCAACGAGGAAAATAAATAGGGAAGGGCAGCCTCAAGTCACTGCTTCTACGTTACGAAAATATAAATCTCTTTATAAGGAAGCCATTCAACCAAAATAGTAAAATTTTAATGTGATTAATTTGATATAAAGTAACATTTTAAATGTATGAAAATTATTTACTGTTTTCATTGTTCATTGTAATATAAACATAAAATTACTGCTAATGTAGTAATATTTTGTAATGAAATTTTTTAAAATGATTATTTATAAGGGGAGTTTTTGGGAGGGATAAAATGAAGATTGAAAAGACGGATGAAAAATTGCTTTGGGTACCCTCACCGGAATTTAAAGACAATTCGAACATGAGGGAATTCATGATATGGTTGGGGAAAACAAGGGGATTAAAATTTGAGGATTATCATGAATTGTGGAATTGGTCCGTAACTGATATCGAAGGGTTTTGGTCGGCTATTTGGGACTTTTTCAAAATAAAGGCATCTAAGCCCTATGATGCGGTTATATCAGGTGGGAAAATGCCGGATGTAAAATGGTTTTTAGGGTCATCATTAAATTATGCCGAGCATGTTTTTCGCAATGAAGACCCTGAAAATGTGGCTGTCATCTATGAATCCGAAACACGTCCTTTAGGGGAATTAACTTGGGCAGAACTGAAAAAAACTACTGCTTCCATCGCACAACATTTAAAGTCGATTGGCATCAAGCCCGGGGATCGAGTCGTGGCCTACGCACCGAATATTCATGAAACATTATCGGCATTTTTAGCATGTGCCAGTATCGGTGCCGTTTGGTCAAGCTGTGCACCGGAGTTTGGTATGAAAAGTGTTATCGATCGGTTTAAGCAGATTGAGCCAAAGGTATTGATTACGGTCGATGGATATAAATATGGCGGAAAGGAATACGATAGGCTTGAACTGATCAAACAAATTCAAGCGGAGTTGCCGACATTAAATGAAACGATAATAATTCCTTATCTTAAAAATCAGTCGGATATGTCCGGGTTAAAGAATGCAATCCAATGGGATAAGATTTTAAAAGAAAATGCTCGGGCTCAGTTAACTTTTAAACAGGTTCCTTTTGACCATCCTTTATGGATTTTATATTCATCAGGAACGACCGGAAAGCCAAAAGGGATTGTGCAAAGTCAAGGCGGTATATTAATAGAACACTTGAAATTCCTGATGCTGCAATCGGATTTAAAAAAGGGTGACCGGTTTTTTTGGTATACAACGACTGGCTGGATGATGTGGAATGTGGTTGTAGGAGGGTTGCTTACCGGTGCATCCGTTGTTTTATATGATGGGAATCCCGGCTATCCAAATTACGAAACATTGTGGAAGCTTGCAGAATCAGCCAAAATCACCACATTCGGGACAAGTGCCAGTTTTATTATGGCTTGTGTAAAAGCAGGCGTGAAACCAAAGGAACAATTTGATTTACCCCATTTAAAGAGCATTGGTTCAACCGGTTCTCCACTTCCCGAAAAAGGATTTGAATGGGTGTATGAACATGTTAAAGAAGATGTATGGCTGTTTTCGACAAGTGGCGGTACAGATGTCTGCTCAGCTTTTCTGGGACCATGTCCATTGCTTCCGGTTTATTCAGGAGAATTGCAAGCGCGTGCATTAGGAGCAGATTTGAAAGCGCTTAATGACAATGAAGAAGAAGTCATTGAAGAAATCGGTGAGCTTGTGATTAAGAAACCGATGCCCTCTATGCCAATTTATTTTTGGAATGATGTGGACGGTAAACGTTATAAAGAAAGTTACTTTGATGTTTTTCCGGATGTTTGGCGGCATGGTGATTTTGTGAAATTTACACATAGGGGAAGCTGCATCATCTATGGACGGTCCGATGCAACGATTAACCGTGGTGGCATTCGAATGGGGACAAGTGAAATTTACAGTGCGCTTGAAAGTATTCCCGAAGTAGATGATAGTTTAATCGTGGATATCCCGTTGGATGAGGAGCGTTCTTATATGCCGCTATTTATCGTGTTAAAGCCCGGGATTGAACTTTCAAACGAACTGAAAGCACGAATCAATCAAACGATTCGTCAAAACTGCTCACCTAGGCATGTGCCGGATGAAATTTATTCTGTGAATGAAGTTCCGAAAACGTTGAATGGCAAGAAGCTAGAAGTGCCGATTAAAAAAATTTTGATGGGTGTACCTGTGGAAAAGGCAGTGAACAAAGGATCATTGGCAAATCCGGATTCGTTAAATTACTTTATTCAATTTAAAAAAGAGTCATAGGGACAGGTACCTTGTCTCAGAACCGAACAGTGCTTGAAACTGTTCGGTATGTGAATACTAAAAGAAAGCCCGCGTAAAAATACTCCGTGGGCTTTTTTTAGCTAATAGGAAAGTGGAAATTTTTCAATTTCTACTTTCCTAACGCATAAGTGCAACTACGGCTCTGCCATCGCCTTAAGGCTCGCCAGTCGCCGAGTTTTCTTTATATTTCCAAATATAATTTTATAAAAACGGGACTTTTTCCATATATCAATCGTCTAATGAAAAAATACAGAAAGGATGAGAAGGAGTGGAACGCCGAGTAGAGGACTTTATTTTTCGCGGAACGGATGAAGAAGCCATCGTTTACATTATTGATTACTACGGAGAGGGAATTAAGCGACTGATTTTCACGTATGTAAAAAATTACGCTCAAACTGATGATCTTTTTCAAGACTTTTTGCTAAAAGTTTATCAAAATATTGGACAGTTTCAAGGGAAATCCTCCTTGAAAACATGGCTTTATCGGATTGCCATTAATACATGTAAAGATTATCTACGTTCGCCCATCAACCGTATATTTTCGCCGGGCATAAAATCTGATTTGATAAAAACCTCACAATCCGCAGAAACCCAGGTTCTGAAAAAAGAATATTATCAGCAACTTGCTCAATGTATTTTTTCCCTGCCTATCAAATATCGGGAAATATTCGTTTTGCGGTTTTACCAAGATTTTACCATTAAAGAAATTAGTGAGGCTGTAGGAATACCGGAATCCACGGTCCGGACAAGAATTATGCGTGGGAAGAAAAAAATACAGGAACAGTTAGGGGGCGATGGTTTTGAAGAATTCGAATGAGCAATTAAAAATGGCCATGGATGAAATCATTGGAATAGAACCTTTAGTTCGGGAAGAGGATAAAACGAAATTTATGACGAAAGTGCACAAGAAACAAAAAATGTACTTAGTCCCAAAACTTTCAGCGGCACTACTTTTCATCGGATTGGCAGGGTGGCTATTATTCCTTGCACTGAATTCCGGCGGACTGCAACAAGCATCTCCGACCGATAAAAATATAAAAACGATTGAAACGGTCTTAAACCAAATGCTCACGGGACCAAGTAAGGAATTCTCAAAGGCAGTGGATGCTTGGGAAAATGCAGTGCCCGATACAGGGGAGGGAGTCAATTCCGGAATTATCACATCCACCCCGGATCCATTGAGGCAATATACAGACAAATATTTTAAACCGTATTTTACAGAAGAAGGATTAACAGATTATATAAATACGAGCGGTTTGACATTTCTCATGCAAGCAGATTGGTACGGGTATGTGCTTAAAGTGAATGATTTGAAGATAGAAAAATTAGAAATGGAAGGAAATTATTATGATTTTACAGTCACAGTTAGCTTTCAAAAAACTGGCAGTGATCAACAAAATACTGCCAAAGTGACCGGCCAAATTAACATTAATGACGAAGGAAAAATCCAAGTGTTTAGTATGTTTGGTGATGGCGGTTTATTGGAAAAAATGACAGAGGGGCGGTAATGCCTTCGTGCCAGAGGGACAGGCACCGCGATCCAGAATCAATGGGAAAGAACTGGGGAAAAGGTTCTGTCCCCATGGATTTCACAGAAAATCAGTGCCTGCCCCTCTGTATGTTCATACGTAAACATTGAGGAACAGGCACTATTATTAGGCTATATTCGGTCAAGAAATCTGTCCCCTATTTCGCAATTTGTCCAACGTCAATGACAAATTCGGCACCGGTTACAAAGCGTGATTCATCAGAAGCCAGATATACGGCACCATAGGCGATATCTTCCGGTAAAATGGAATAAACAATTGACTAATATAGTGAGAGGTGCTCTTTAAATATAGCAGGTGATAGACCTAGGTTAAGTCTATGGACTATTTATGACACTATCAGACTTTTTTCGCCCCGGATCTTCTTACTTGAAATTATAAAGCGCTTTCAAAACTTTTGTAATCATTTTCTGAAATACTCAATACGGAATATTTTATTAAATGAACGCATAGTGTCATAGTAAGGCTTCAGTAAGCTTAATAGTTTTAATGGTTTTTTATATTTACTAAAAAAGGGGTGATATATTTGAAAGCGTTAACGGGATTTTTTGACCGGCTGGTGCAGCGTTATCTTCCGGATGCCTTTCTTTTTGCTATTATCCTTACCTTTCTTGTTTTTGTAATCGGCATCATTTTTACCGCTAGTGGTCCGGTTGACATGATTAATCATTGGGGAACCGGATTTTGGGATTTGCTTGCCTTTACCATGCAGATGGCTTTGGTAGTTATAACCGGTTATATTTTAGCCAATGCGCCGGTGATCAAGAGTTTCCTTGCCGGATTGAGTAAACTAGCAAAAACACCCGCTCATGCGATTATGCTTGTGACTTTTGTTTCTGCAATCGCATGTTTAATCAACTATGGATTTGGACTGGTTGTTGGTGCATTGTTTGCAATCCATGTGGCTAAGCAAGTACCTTCTGCAGATTTTCGTATTTTAGTAGCTGGAGCATACAGCGGATTTCTCGTTTGGCATGGAGGATTGTCCGGCTCCATTCCGTTATCGATTGCAACACCAGGTCATTTTTTGGAAAAGGAAATGGGAACGATTCCGATAAATGAAACATTATTTAGTCCATCAAATCTTTTTATTGTTGCAGCTTTGGTTTTGACATTGCCGATATTTAATCGGTTCCTGATGAAAAATGCTGACTCGCTTAATCAAGATCGTTCAAAATGGACCGTGCCTGATGATGAAGTCGAACCTGTCCAAAAAGCTCCTGGAACACCTGCCGAAAAGCTTGAAAATAGTAGGATTATATCGTTATTAATTGGCGTAATGGGGCTGGCCTATATTTTCTATCACTTTGCAACGAAGGGTTTTGATTTAAATATTAATATTGTCAACTTTATCTTCCTATTTTTAGGAATTTTGCTTCACAACACACCTAGGCAATTCCTAAATACCGTATCAAATGGTGTTAAAAATGCGGGTGGGATTATCATTCAATTTCCGCTATATGCTGGGATCATGGGAATGGTGACGTTATCCGGCCTATCTGAACAAATTGCTTTATGGTTTGTCTCCTTAGCCAATGAACATACGTTGCCTTTCATTTCTTTTGTAAGTGGTGGTATCATTAATGTTTTTGTCCCTTCAGGAGGTGGACAATGGGCCGTACAGGGTCCAATTATGATTGATGCTGCAATGGCGATTAATGCTGATGTTGCCAAAACAGCAATGGGTGTTGCTTGGGGAGATGCTTGGACAAATATGATTCAGCCGTTTTGGGCATTGCCTGCCTTAGCAATTGCGGGGCTTCATATTCGGGATATCATGGGTTTTTGTGTCATGATTTTGCTTTATAGCTTTATCCCGATTTCCATTGGTTTTCTATTTTTCTAATATAATGGGCAAACAGAAAAGAGGCTTGTGGGTTTCCGTTTGCTTTTTTAAAAGATAAGAAAGTATAAAAATACAAGTAAATAACTTGGAATTAGTTTTATTGTCTAGCTCCGAGCGCCAGCGACTGAGAAACTAACTCCCCTTTAATGTGCTCATGCGCCATAGCCTATTCGAGGAAGCGGATGTTCAGCTCGTCGCAAAGCGGGCGCTCTGCGCTTTTCTTACGTTAACGTACAAAAGCTACTTCTTTATGAACCGAACCTACGTAAGAGGAAAAATCTACAAAATTATCTTTATCACTATTACTAAGTCTGTTAAAAGCATAATCTGTATTTGAAGTAAAAATATAATGTCTAAGAGGTGCATCATTTAGTTGCACCTCTTTTCGATTTTCCCATGGACGTCCGCAGCTCACCGGTACGTTTTGATTCACTAAACACTTTTTCCAAACGGTATCTGTCTCTCAATACGTTAATTTATTAGTTTTGAAAGACAGGCACTATTCGGTGGAGATAATTAGTCATTTAAATTTTTCATTGGGAATTGAGGAATTTTAAATTACATTGATGCCAGTCCCCGTGACCCTCCCTATCAAAAAATTTTTAAAAGTCTTATGTTCATTTTGCAAAAGGGAATCTATAACACTAATAAAAGGATAATTACAAGGGGGAGTCGAAAATGAGCAAGCTATTAATCAATGAAAGTCCAATTTTAGTTCTACCGACATTAGCGAAAAAGATTGGACTGAATCAGGCGCTGTTTATCCAACAACTTCACTACTGGCTGGCAGATAGCAAGCATACATATGATGGGTATCAATGGGTGTATAACACATACGAGGATTGGCACAGGCAGTTTCCATTTTGGTCCACGAGTACAATCCGGAGAATTATTGGGAAGCTTGAAAGGGAAGGCTTAATCGTTTCCGGAAATTATAATCGTTTTAAGATGGACAAAACCAAATGGTATCGGATTAATTACGAGTATTTGGAGTCGCTGATGGATGAGGATGCGCAACTTTCCGACCTTTGCAGCAAGCGGACTAACACAAGCGACCCAACCGAGCAGCATAACGGCACACACACGGACGCTTTGAACAGTCAAAAAGGAATAAATTTAGGCAAGGCATCGAGCCACCAAACACAGAATAGTCTGACGGGTAAAAACGCACCTAGTATCGATAAGCAGGCCGACCAAACGATTGCAAATGTAAGCAAATCGATGAACCAACCGGATACCAACTTAAGCAAACGGACAAACCAATCAGATACCAACTTAAGCAAGCCCACGAACCAAAATGGTGCTAACTTCGGCAATCCGATAAATCAAACTGGCACCAATTTAACCAATCACACTGACCAAACGGTGACCAAATTGACTAAACACAACGACCAAAATAATTCCAACTTGACCACATCGGGTGAGCAAGCTGGTCAGTACGTGGGTG
>ERZ1673768.61-NODE-61-length-13962-cov-19.161358_pt1 | contig 13962 bp, 10 predicted proteins | sample MGYA00580142_ERZ1673768 | MGnify/ENA primary metagenome ERZ1673768 (study PRJEB41219, sample SAMN04549649) | soil metagenome | isolation source: soil | place: USA: Texas, La Sal del Rey | collected 2008-06-23 ... | reverse complement strand
TATCTTGTTTCATAAGTAATTGCTCTTGTTTGATATCTGTTATATCTTGTTTCATTAGTAGTTGTTCTTGTTTGATATCTGTTATATCTTGTTTCATTAGTTGTTGTTCTAATTTGATTTCTTTTATTTCTTCTTTCATGCCGATAATGTCTTGTTTAACTTCACTAATGTCGGATTCCATTCGATTTAATCTGTTGTTCATTTCGTTTAAACCTGTTTTGATGTCATCAATTTCGTTTAATTTTGCGAGTATTTGTTTTAACAGTTCATTTTCCACCGGCATTCCCTCCTACTGATATTATTAAGTAAATTTCGGACAAATACAAGCATGTCAAAAGTTGTAATTGATAGAGATATTTTAACATACGGAACATTAGTTTGTCTATATATAATTTTATTTTTCCCAAGATTTAAGTAATAATTGGCTGCATGGTTTAACAGTATTCACGACAATAAAAATACAATGCTAAGTGGCCTGACAAGCAATGATAGTTAAATAAATCAAGGTATCATGTTGATTCATAAAAGACTTTGGATAGATTATGAGTTGCGCTTGAGATAATATTTAAGCATATCGATTGTATCAAGAATTCGTGATAAAATGGAAAATAATTATAGGAACGCAAAAAATTAAGAAGGAGCGGTTTCCATTGGATATCAAACTGAATCATAAAATTATAAAAGACATGTGTGGGACCGTCTCCTTCAAACGGGGGGACGCTTTTTATCGGGCGAATAAAGTCATTTTTCATGAGGAGCAGGCCGAATTTGTTGCTGCAACCGTACAAGGGGCGGAAGATTTTTATGTCAAAATTGAAATAGACGAAAAAGAGAATATTGACACGTCATGCAGCTGTTCTGCGCTTTTAAATTTTAGTAAGCCGTGCCAACATGTGGCCGCGGTACTTATTGCGCTCTATGAACAGAATCGACAAGGAATGGCTTCTTATGGAAACGACCATCTTCATTTGGAGACCGGCGACTTCACCGGCGACTTTTTGGCTCTATTTCAAAATAAGCCAGCCCGAACAAGCGGTCATCAACTTCATTTTGAAAAGAGAGAAGTACTGGATGTGCACTTCCGACTAAGTCCATTTTCACTTGGACAGGATCAGTATTTATTCGGAATAGAAGTGAAAATTAATCAGACTCCGATTCCAAATATTCGCGGTTTTTTACAGGATGTTAGAGCTGGGAAAGCGAGTAAGCTATCTCCTGCATTTACCTATGATCCTAGTTTGCATTGTTTTATGAATGAGTCGGATACCGTTTTACATCAGTTGGTACGTGTGGCACGTGATGAAGCAGCCTTTTTAGAAGTATTACCGATAAAGTCGAAAAATGTGCCTCCACTGAGAACGTTATTGATTCCGCCATCTGCATGGGCAAGCCTGTACCCCCTATTAGGAAGAGCACCATTGGTCACGCTTGAACAGGAAGGGCAAGTATTTTCCGGATTAAACATTGTTGAGGGACCACCGCCGATTCAGTTTCAATTGGAAGAAAGTGAGCCATCTCAATATCAGTTGAAAATAACCGGTCTTGAACGATTGATTTTGATGGATGGTTACAGGTCCGTGTTATGGAAAGGAAAACTGTTTCAGTTAAAAGATGATTTTGCGCGATTAACGGGACTAATAGAATTGCTGGCTAAGTCCGGGACTGAACACCTACCCATTCCGGAGAAGCAGCTGGATCTTTTTTTAAAAAAGATCGTACCGGGCTTAAAAAGAATCGGGGAAGTTCGGCTGTCGAAACCGCTTTTGGAACGGATGATGAAAACACCGCTTGTGGCAAAACTTTACTTGGATCGGGTGAGAAATCGCCTGTTGGCCGGCTTGGAATTCCATTATGAACATGTGGTCATTCAACCGTTAGAAAGTCGAGAAAACAAAACCGGTCCTTATGTCGTTAGAGATATTAAGAGGGAAGATGAAATTTTGGGACTGATGGAAACGAGCGGGTTTACAAAAACAGAAAGCGGCTATTTTATGCAAAATGAAGAATTAGAGTATGATTTTTTAGTACATATCTTGCCGAAACTGCAAAAGCTTGCTCAAATTTATGCGACAACGGCCGTCCGCAATCGTATTGTACGAGAGGTTCATCCGAAAATTCGAGTGAAAATGCATCAAGAACGCACCCATTGGCTGGAATTCAAGTTTGAAATGGACGGGATTAGCGACAAAGATATTCGCGGGATTTTAGCTGCCTTGGAATTGAAACAGAAATATTACCGGCTTCCGAATGGGTCTCTTCTATCCTTGGAGGCGAAGGAAATGGAAGTGATCCGTAAACTTTTAGCGGCTGAACCGGCACAAGACGACGGGTATCAGTTAACTTTAGAGAAACCTATCTTAGAAAGTTTGAAGTTTCTTGACTTCATTCAGGATAGTCCTGTTTTTTCTCCGGAAGAATCGTTTTTGGCCTTTTTAAATCAATTGCTTCATCCGGAAAGCCTGGAATTTGAGGTGCCAAAAAGTTTGGAGTCAATTTTACGAGATTATCAAAAGGCGGGTTTCAAATGGATGAAGGCACTTGCTCAATACGGATTTGGCGGGGTACTTGCCGATGATATGGGATTGGGAAAAACATTGCAAAGCATTACCTTTATTGTATCTGAACTCGCAAATATAAGGAGCCGAAAGTGTCCGGTTCTAATCGTGTGTCCGTCTTCATTAACATATAACTGGCTCAATGAACTGATGACTTTTGCCCCTGAAATTCAAGCAATTGTGATGGATGGGAATCAAATCGAACGAAAAGAGCTTCGGAAAAATCTACAAGATATCGATGTTCTCATTACATCGTATCCGATACTGTGTAGAGATTTCACTTGGTTTGAGAAGCAAGTCTTTCATACCGTGTTTTTTGATGAAGCACAAGCGTTTAAAAACCCTTTTACGCAAACGGCCCGATGTGTAAAGAAAATTCAGGCAGATCACCGCTTTGGTTTGACCGGAACACCACTTGAAAATTCTATAGAAGAGCTTTGGGCAATTTATCATGTTGTTTTCCCTCAACTGTTTCAGGGGCTGGAGGCATATAGCCATTTAAGAACAAAAGACATTGCCAAGAAAGTCCGCCCGTTTATGCTCCGGCGGGTAAAATCGGATGTGTTGGCTGAACTTCCGGAAAAAGAGGAGTCGCTTGCTGTATCTGAATTGCTGCCGGAACAAAAGAAACTATATGCAGGATTTTTGGCAAAACTAAGAGAAGAGACTTTAAAGCACCTAGATAAAGAGACGTTCGATAAAAATAAAATTCGTATATTGGCCGGCTTAACGCGATTGCGCCAAATTTGTTGTCACCCGGGCTTGTTTGTTGAGGGCTATCAAGGCAGTTCAGCAAAATTCCAACAGCTTTTTCAAATTTTAGAGGAAGCAAGACGAACCGGTAGAAGGTTGTTGATTTTTTCGCAGTTCACGCAGATGCTGGGAATGATTGGAAGGGAATTGACCAGCCGCGGTCAAGCCTACTTTTATCTGGATGGCAGTACACCTTCAGAGGAACGTATAGAACTTTGCCGGCGATTTAATGAAGGTGAACGGGACTTGTTTTTGATTTCCCTAAAAGCTGGAGGTACCGGTCTTAATTTGACAGGAGCGGATACTGTGATTTTATATGACTTATGGTGGAACCCGGCAGTAGAGGAACAAGCTGCCGACCGGGCGCACCGAATTGGTCAGAAACATACGGTACAGGTCATTAAGCTAGTTGCACGCGGTACAATTGAAGAAAAAATGAATGAACTGCAGGCAAAGAAACGGAAGCTCATTGCAGATATTCTTGATGCTGATGAAAAAACCACATCCACCTTGACAGAGGAGGATATTCGGGACATTTTAATGATATAAATTCCTTTGGTCCTCCTCATGTTTTTTTAGTTTACAAACGAAGACGGGTGCGGGATGTATTGCCCGTCTAACCATCAGTTGGGGGATGGAGAAACTGAATGAAACACTAGGGAAATATACCCCGGAATTCAACAGCCCTGTCCCCTTATTCAACAGTGAAGAAGCAAAATTCAACAACTCTGTCCCATTATTCAACAGCAATCACTTTCCTTCAACCTTTGTCTATCTGTTAACTGTGCTCTAAACGAATGCTTGAGGAAAAATTAATTGTTTTTTTTTGTAAAATATGCTTGACAAACGCATGATTCTGAATTACATTTTAACTATATTGCAATGCAAATTAGTCTGCTGTTTGGGAAACATATTTATTTTTTGCTTACTATATTGTATAGCAAGATAGTTTTATCAATGAAAGGGGGGAATGCGTTGGAATCCAGTCAGATATTAAAGGGAATTTTAGAAGGATGCTTATTGGCAATTATTTCAAAAGGTGAAACGTATGGATATGAAATGATTGAAAAACTTGGAAAATACGGTTTTATCATGGTTAGAGAAGGGAGTATTTATCCATTACTGTTACGAATGAGAAAGGAAAAATTAGTTGAAGTAAAAACTAAGCCGGTTCCATCGGGAGGACCTCAACGGAAGTATTATTACATTACAAATAAAGGACTGGAGGAGTTGGAAAAATTTAAAGAAATCTGGATGGACATTTCCACCAGTGTAAATATGCTATTAGATCAAGAAACAAAGGGGGAGATTGAAAAGTGAAGTTATCTCCAGAAAGTAGAAAGTTTATTGAAGATTTACGTCTATATCTTTTTTCAACCGGAAAATCTGATAACGAAATTGAAGATATTGTGGCTGAACTTGAAGATCATTTATGGGAAGCAGAAAAAAGGGGAAAATCCATTATAGATATTATCGGCAATTCTCCAAAAGAATATATGGAACAGTTTGCAAACGAAATGAAGTTTGATATCAAGCAATGGACAGGGTATGGGGCAATGATGATTCTCGGTGTCTTTGCTTTTGTGTTAATGGGGGACGTAATCAACCGGGACACTGACTATTCATGGTTTGAACTCATTGGTTATCCTTTACTAACTGTTTGTTTCCTACTGCTGTTAATGAAGACGATGAAATTTTTGTCGGGTGTCCGTAAAAAGTCCGTTGGTTGGATCGTTTTATTATTGATATCAGCTATTCAAATTGGTGGTTTTGTCTTATTAATTTGGTTGGATAACCGCTATGGAGAAACAGTCATTCATTTTAATTCTACGGGAAATATTGTTCTGTTCTGCCTTTCAGCTCTGATTTTTATTGGTGGTTCCATTTGGAGTAAATCGTTGGTACTGATTGTCATTCCAATATTTCTTTATTTACCGGAGTATGTTTTAATGTTTACACCGCTTAAGGAAGATCTGCAAATGGTTATTTCCCATTTAATTTCTTTATTAGGGATACTAATCTATTTATTTTTCGTAAATAGGAAAGAAAATCGTTTTGAGTAATAACTCACTTTGTTCGAATAACAATATCAAAATCAGTTTCTGCCCCAGAGTTGTCAGAAACTGATTTTTTGTTACACTTAGGAAATTATAAATCTCCGGCAAAGATACCAATTCAACATGGCTGGAAATTTATAAAATCTGAATGTATAAAAAAACAAACATAATAAATGTTGTTGCACTTGTTACTGGTGGAAGAAGTTTCTGATCCAGTTTTTTCTAGTAAAGGACTGCCATGCAATCAGAGTTTGCAAATCTTTTTTTTAATTGACCCATATTTTTACGACAATCTTTTCTCAAACAACAAGCAATTTGCTAACCCAATTAGGTTAGTTTTTCTTCCGCTTTTCTAACACAGATTAAGAATCCCTCTAAATTATAGACAAATGGCAACTTTGTCAACATAACTTGTAATCTTTTATAAAAATGGTAAAATAATTAGTTAAAAACGGAGGGAACACAGATGAAAAATGAAATGGAATCATTAAAGAGAAGGATAGATGCAGCGAGCAAACGTGTGCCTGCTGATGTCGTAATTAAAGGCGGAAAAATTGTCGATGTATTTAATTTGACAATTAAACAGGCGGATATTGCGATAACAGATGGAATCATTGTTGGCATCGGGGAATATGAGGGGAAACATGTCATTGATGCAATAGGTCAATATATTGCTCCATCATTTATTGATGCCCACGTTCATATTGAGTCATCGATGGTTACCCCGAAAGAATTTGCCAAAGTTGTTTTGCCCCACGGTGTTACGACTGTTATTACCGATCCGCATGAAATTGCCAATGTCTCAGGAACAGAAGGAATTTCCTTTATGCTACATGATTCGGAAGGACTGGATTTAGATGTATTTGTCATGTTGCCCTCGTGTGTACCTGCAACCTCTTTTGAAAACTCAGGAGCAGTTCTGCAAAATGAACAACTGGAACCCTTTTATGCTCATCCGCGTGTGTTAGGACTTGCAGAAGTGATGGATTTTCCCAGTGTAAAAAATCATGATAAAGAAATGTTTAAAAAAATTGTATCAGCAAAAATACATCGGAATCAAATTGATGGACACGGCTCCGGTTTTGATGAGAACGGGATAAATATTTACCGGACAGCCGGAATCACAACCGATCATGAATGTGTTAACAGCAATGAAGTAGAAATGCGGATCGCCAGAGGAATGTATGTGATGATTCGTGAAGGAACAACGGCAAAAAACCTGAAACAACTAATCAAAATGGTTACCCCTTCTAATGCCAGAAGATTTTTATTTTGCACGGATGATAAACATTTAGATGATTTGCTTATTGAAGGCAGTGTTGATCATAACATACGTTTGGCTATTCAATATGGCATGGACCCGATTCAGGCAATTCAACTTGCTACATTAAACGCTGCTGAATGTTTTTCCTTGGAAACGAAAGGTGCAGTTGCTCCGGGATTTGAAGCAGATCTTGTCTTTTTGGAAGATTTGGAGACTCTTAAACTGGCAAAAGTTTTTAAAGCCGGAAAGTTGGTTGCAGAAGCGGGAACAATTACAGGGGAAATTGATGGTGCTCAGCAAATTCCTTCGAGGGAAAAATTAATGAAATCGGTTCGGGTAAATAAGATAAAAGAAGAAGACTTACAACTTGCCATGGGTGTTCATCAAAAAGCCCATATCATTGAAGTTATCCCGGATCAAATTGTGACGAATAAATTAATTGAAGAGGTTCCGGTGAAAAATGGCGTTTTTTCACCTGATGCAGAAAAAGATTTAGTTAAATTAGCCGTAATTGAACGGCACCATTTGACGGGAAATATTGGTTTAGGTATTGTGAAGGGGCTTGGATTGACATCAGGCGCGGTTGCTTCAACGGTCGGACATGATTCGCATAATTTGATAGTTGCCGGAACGAATGACGGGGATATCTTGAAAGCAGTGGAAGTAATCCAAGCCATTCAAGGCGGATTAGTTGTTGTTCAAAACGGGAAAGTGTTAGCCACTCTAGAATTAGCTATATCAGGACTTATGTCGAATAAACATTACCCGGAAGTGCTGAAGGAGATCGAAAAATTGCACGCATCCTTAGACCTTGTAACGAATGGTCGGCTGCCACATCTGTTTATCACACTTGCATTTTTAAGCTTACCGGTCATTCCGAAATTAAAACTTACCGATCAAGGGCTGTTTGATGTTAGCGAATTTAAGCATATTCCACTACTTGTATAAAGGTATATAGTTTCCACTTTATATTAAAAAAAGGAAGGGCACTCACTGCAGTCCAACCCTTTCTAACAATTCAAAATAATTACATCATTCATAAAAATTATGCTTTGATAAATATAATCTATTGAGATGTTTTGAACGAAGACCGAAGAATGGCGGATAAACCGGTTTTTTGTATCAATTGTCGTTCATTTAGCCGGAATAGTTTTTCAAAAGTCTGTAAATCATTTTAGCGGTAGGGGTGAGGGGCATGAAAATTGTTATTGCCGGAGGGCGCGGCTTTATTGGGAATAAGTTAACGAATTTTCTTATACAACAAGGGCATGAAATTATTGTGTTAACAAGAAGTGGAAATAGTTTATGTTCAAATGTGGAATATGTGACATGGCTAAACGGATCATCAAATCTTGAGGAAAAGTTAGAAAATACGGATGTCTATATCAATTTAGCCGGTGTATCTATTAATGACGGAAGATGGACAAAAAAACATCAGAAGGAAATTTACCAAAGTCGGATGGAAGCAACGGAAGAATTATTACGAATTATTAAGCTTTTGCCTCAGAAACCGGCGATCTTAATTAATGCAAGTGCAGTTGGTATTTACCCGTCTTCATTCGATGCAATATATACCGAAAAATCATCGGACAAATCGAATGACTTTCTGGCTAAGACCGTTATTGATTGGGAGAAGAAGGCAAAAGAAGCAGAACAATTCGGCATCAGAACGGTTTTTATGCGATTTGGTGTCGTACTTGGCAATGACGGTGGTGCATTACCCCTGATGACTTTACCTTATAAATTGTTTGCCGGCGGGACAGTTGGTTCAGGTAAACAATGGGTATCTTGGATTCATGTAATAGATGCCGTTCGGGCCATCGTGTTTGTTATGGAAAATGATCGTGTTCGCGGGCCAGTAAATGTCGTCGCACCAAATCCTGTTAGAATGGAGGAATTGGGTCGGACTATCGGCTTTGTATTAAGGCGACCTCATTGGTTCCCGGCCCCTTCATTTTTATTAAAACTTGTTCTTGGAGAAAAAAGTAAGCTTGTCCTTGAAGGTCAAAAGGTTTTACCGAGCGTGTTACTGGACGAAGGATTTGAATTCGAATTTCCCACCGTTGAAAAAGCATTGAAAGATTTGCTTTTGAAAAAATAATTGTTTACTATGAAAAATCTAGTTTCCTCTTGATCATGTATTGCATTTAAAATAAACGGATAAAATAAGGAAATCATTATACAGATTGGGAGGTAATTTTATGGCAAAAAAAGAAAGACTAAACGAAGAAGGTCCATTGAATAATAATTTAGGTTCATCTGTTTTACAAACAAATGATGAGCTGACCAAATTTCATAAACAACCTCTGCTAAAAAATTCAAACAATCAAACAGATAAAACAAATAAAAAATGAAAATTTACCATTTTAGGAATGGTTTTTTCCAGTTTCTACTATTATATATGTATTGAATTGGCGTTCAACAAAACAAAATTAATACATTGTCCAATACTTGCAGAAAATGGAAAACTATGTTGATATAGAATATGTACATATTTGAATGGAGGAATGACAAATGGTTTTGCCAAACTTTGAAAAGAATTTACAGAAATATGCGAAACTACTTGCTGTAAAAGGAATTAATGTGCAACCGGGTGACTGGGTAAAAATGACGATTACTGTGGATCAAGCCCCACTCGCTCGCTTAATTACAGAAGAAGCTTATAAATTAGGAGCCGAAAAAGTGATCGTAAAATGGGGTGATGATGCCATTGGTAAAATGCATTATCAACACCAACCGACTGAAGTTCTAACGGATATTCCAAAATATGAAATTGAAGAAGTTGAAGATCATATCTTAAATCATCGGGTTAGTCGGCTTTCCATTGTTTCAAGTGATCCGGGATTATTAAATGATATTGATCCGGAAAAAATTACAGCATATCAAAAAGCAGCATCAAAAGCATTTAAGACACAATTGACAGCAACCCAAAATGATGAAGTTAAATGGACAGTTGCTGCTGCGGCCGGTGCAGGTTGGGCTGCAAAAGTATTTCCTGATTTAGCCACAACAGAAGAACAAGTTGATGCGTTATGGGATCAAATTTTCAAAACATGTCGTGTTTATGAAGATGATCCGATTACTGCTTGGGACCAACATGTAGAGACATTGAAGAAAAAAGCAGATAAACTAAATGAAATTCAGTTTAGTGCCCTCCACTATACAGCACCGGGAACGGATTTGACGTTAGGATTGCCGGAAAATCATATTTGGGCAAGTGCCGGAAGCAGCAATCCTAAAGGAGAAATTTTCATCGCCAATATGCCGACAGAAGAAGTGTTTACCGCGCCTGATACCCGTCGGATGGATGGTGTTGTTCGTAGCACCAAACCACTTAGCTATGCAGGAACATTAATTGAAGGAATTGAAGTTCATTTTAAAGATGGCAAAATAGTTGATATCTCAGCGGAAAAAGGAGATGCAGTTATTAAGAAACTCGTTTTTGAAAATGAAGGTGCGACAGGTTTAGGGGAAGTTGCGCTTGTTCCGGATCCGTCACCAATTTCTCAGTCAGGAATAACCTTCTTTAATACATTATTTGACGAAAATGCCTCTAACCATTTGGCAATTGGTTCTGCCTATCCAACGAATATAGAAGGCGGTACGAAAATGAGTGAAGAAGAGTTAAAAGCAAAAGGAATTAACACATCTCATGTTCATGTTGACTTCATGATCGGTTCCAGTGAAATGAATATCGATGGCATTAAAAAAGACGGCACAGTCGTACCCGTTTTCCGTAACGGGGATTGGGCGATTTAATGTAAAAAAGGGGGCGATGTCTATTCCCCCCTTTTTTCTATAAAAAAGTGCAAAAAAACTTATCTATACCAACTATCAACTAAAGGTAGGGGGATTTTTACGAATGCTGCTCTGTGAGAATACGGGGCTTTTTCCCATGTTGAACGTTTTTACTGGATAAATAGTCAACTGTCTCTTGTTTTTCTTTCAAATCTTCGCTATTCGGTCAACCTTTATCTCAAGCCGGTCCAGTTGTTTATTAACCTCTGCAAAACCAACGTCCCTTATCTTCCAGTTTATTCCTGAGTTTCCAAGCTTTCCACCCGAGTTTTCAGCCTGTCCATACGATTTTCTAGGCTTTCCAGACTTCCCGTGCGACTATCCAGCTAATCAAATCTTAAATTAACATTTTTTGAATGCAGTTAAAATTTCCTTTAAAATAATTTGTTCCATCGTCCCACCACTCCTTTAACAAATTTTTGAAAGAGAACATTTAATGTAAAAAGCAGAATACAGAAACATATGTTCTCAATTTATAATATAAAATAGTTTAGCAGTGGTCAACGATTTTTTCATACGTTAAGAATGTATAAATTTCCAGCAAAGAAGTGAATTCGACGTAGTGGGAAATTTTAAGTTTTAAGTATAAGTGCAACTACGGCTCTGCTCTCGCCTAAAGGCTCGGCAGTCGCCGAGTTTTCTTTAAAACCTAACCGTATACTTGCCCAATAATCATATTTCAATGAAGGGTTATAAATTTTTTATTAAAAATTTTTAAAAATATATGGACAAGAATATAAAAATTGAGTAAAATGGAATATATGTTCGTATTATATTAATAGAAACGTCAAATTTCGAAAGGGGTAAAGAGATGGGAACGTATATCTATTTGTCATTTTTACCTAACCAAATTTCTCGTGCAGAATGGGAGCAAGTATATGAAGAAAGTCTGACTTTGGTTAACGCTTTTCCTTTTGCACAAATTGAAAAGAGAGACTATTTTGGCTTTCAAGTACCGGTCTATACAAGGGCAAAAGAATTGACAGAAAAGGACAGGTATTGGCGGATTTCCGGTGATTTACAATCAAAACAATTTGCGGAATCATTTAAGCTTTATCGAGATTTGGAAAAATATAAGACGAACCGAAAAGAAGAGATAAGTGACATACTCTTAGGGGATGAGTACAACGCTGTCTCTGTATTTGATTCGAAAACTCAAGGATTGAATTATCATTTATATATATTGGCCATTGCTATGTTAATCGAAAGCCGTTTTCCAAAAGCTGCTCTCGTAAGTGGTGATATTGACTATCTTCAGTGTGTGAAAGCAAAACAATGGGCGGACCAATACTTGTCATCTCCAATTGAATTGCCGGTCCGAGTACACGTGGATTCATTACTTAACCGAATAAATGATAAAAATGAACTCGATCAAATTGCTACTATCGAAAAATGGCTAATTGCCGATGCTGAGGATATATTTCGGCTTATCTATGAAAGATTTTCCCGAGAAGCTTTTGTTACTTGGTTTTGCAATCATTTAAAGACTTATTCATCACCGAATATGGTTGGTGCCGTAAAATTATTTACTTATTATCTGAATTTAACAAATGATATAGATGGGTTGATAAACATGGCTTGTAAAACTGAAACCGGACCAAAATATTTGGCTTCCGATTTGATTCGGGCAATTGCAGGCACGTGGATTTGTTTGCCACCTGAAAAATTTTCTTTCATGGACGTTTTCGGCAAAGTTCCCGGGCATCCGCACATTGTTGAGAGGCAACTGGGAACTGCAATGCTTGATATGATGTTTACTGGTCGCGAAATAAAAACATATATTCCAGTGGAAGAAGTTGCTAAAAAATTTAAAACTCATTTTCCGGAATTGTCAAGTAATATTGACACGCTTTTGCAGGGTGAACTGGAAAGAATTGAACAAAAGTTATCGCTGTTTCATTTTCGAATTGCTCATGTTCTACAGTTAGCTGAGCAAAATACGGATGGGAAAACGTATATGGCAGATGAAGATGCGTTTTTGTACTATGACGGTGATTCAGTCGCACTAACGGAAGCACAGGAATTGAAGATAAAAATGGTTGCCTATGCCATAAATAGATTTTTCACTGATGTCAATGCAGATTTGTTTAAAAAGGTACTCTATATGCAACCGATTGAGTACTTAAAACGTGCTTTTGCCGGATATGTTTATGAAAAACAAAATCTTGTTCTGACAGAAGAAGCTTGGCAGCGGGTTGTAGAGATTGACGACATCCATGTAATGCGTGTAATTTTGGCAAAATTGATTATTGATGATATCAGTGAAACTGATGATCATAAAGTCGAATCAGATTTTCGCAAAGCAATGCTGGAAAATAAAAAGATTATCGAGAAAATCATCGCTTATATGGATGATGAGCAGGCGATGAATGAAGTAGAAAGTTTCATAGATAAAAATTAAACAGTTTTCTCCTTCTCTCACTAAAAACAGGCAGAAAATGAAAGCTCGGAAGCCCTGAGCTTTTCTTTTTTTATTCAATTTCTTAATAATTGTTGACATGAAATCCTTTTCAACGTTTAAACTAAGAGAAAGACATATTTTGAAGGTGAGTGCATTGACAAAAAATCGCAGTGTAATTTTTTTTGATATTGATGGAACGTTACTTGATTCTAACAAAAAACTACCCAATTCAACAAAAGAAGCCGTTTTTAAATTGAAGGAACAAGGGCATATAGTTGCCATCGCTACCGGAAGAGCACCCTTTATGTTTGAAAATTTGCGGAGAGAGTTGGGGATTGATACATATGTTAGTTACAATGGACAATATGTTGTATTAAATGGTAAAGTACTGTACAAAAATCCGTTGAGGACGGATGCTGTAGAAAAATTAACAGAAGCAGCACTGAGTCATCATTATCCCGTGGCATATATGGATCATAAAGATATGAAAACCAACATTCCGGAACATCCCTATGTGAAAGAAAGTATCAACACTTTGAAAATTGATCGCTATCCTTCGCTTGATCCGGAATATTATGTAGGGCGTGAATTGTACCAAGCGTTATTGTTTTGTCCTGAGGGAGAGGAAAAACAATATGAGACGGCTTTTCCGGAATTTGATTTTGTCAGATGGCATCCGGTTTCAGTTGATGTCCTCCCCAAAGGCGGGTCAAAAGCGAAGGGCATTGAAAAAATTATTGAAAAATTAGGCTTTCCGGAAGAACGGCAATATGCATTTGGCGACGGTCTCAATGATATGCAAATGCTCTCTACCATTCATAATAGTGTTGCAATGGGGAATGCAGAAGAAAAAGTAAAATCTGTAGCGAAATACGTAACCAAGTCAGTGGATCATGACGGGATACAACACGGTTTGAAAATGATGGGGCTGATTTAATTTTCAAAGGTTGTTTTCAAAAAGTTGAAGCCAAATTTAAATGAATATGAACAATGGAAAATATGCAAACACATTCATTCCCTTTTCTGGATTAAAGGAGAATCATCATCAAGCGATTGTTTTTGAACAGTCGCTTTTTTTATACGTTAAAAAAGTATAAATTTCCAGCAAAGAAGCGAATTCGACGTAGTTGGAAA
>ERZ1673768.59-NODE-59-length-16326-cov-17.925143_pt1 | contig 16326 bp, 18 predicted proteins | sample MGYA00580142_ERZ1673768 | MGnify/ENA primary metagenome ERZ1673768 (study PRJEB41219, sample SAMN04549649) | soil metagenome | isolation source: soil | place: USA: Texas, La Sal del Rey | collected 2008-06-23 ... | reverse complement strand
GGAAAATTCCTTTAAAAAAATCAAAAATACAAAAAATTTACGTGCGGAATATGCGATTAGACTTCAATTTGGCGAGCTTTCCAATATAAAACTAAAGTGCAAACATTCAGAACGAGGGGCAATCCGTTCAATGCCAGAATAACCTCAGTCATTATGGCAGGCAGCATTCCTTTTCTAGATCATAGCACCCTGCATATATAACTTATAGGATAGCAACGAAATACCCCCAAAATAATGAATTTTAGCGAACTGAAATCCAAGCCTAAGAAATATTCCCCTTTCACATTGGAGTCTCTTATTAATCTTAACGAATATGATCAGAATAAGGATCGTATAAACCAGTTATTAATAACAATGAAAGAATTATAAAGATACTCCCTATACTCAAAAAAATGAAAAAAATTTTTTGTGATCTTTTTTTTGAAAGAAAAGAAATTGCGAAGATTATTAATGAAAATAGTAGCAAAATAATCCCTGCTCCTATATTCATTGGACATATCCCCCCTTGGACTTAAAAAATTTAAATTATGCTATTCATTATATGTCAACTTTAAGAATTTATAAAGAGGATTTTTGGAATAATTTTTTTCAATCTTAACATTTTTCTTCCAGTACATACAAGAATCCCCTAAAAAATAGTATTATCAGATAAATATCGGAAAATATAAAAATACATCGTAAAAAAGGTGCACGAATCCAAATTCCCACGAGTACTTTTTTAAAAAAATTCTTGTATGTGGATAAGTTAAGAAGCCAGGCTTTTTTTTTTCATTCTTTTTTTTGATCCGTCTAAGGCCATGGCTAACATGACAAAAATGCCAGCCCACAACGCAGCTTCATTTTATCCATTCCCGAATTGTATGAAGCCCAAAGCCGAACGTGGTATCAAGCCGGCTGTCACACGCTCTACAGCTGTACGACTGTTGAATTCCCCTTTCCACTTATAGTTCGATCGATCAATGGGTGTGATAATACGTCTTTCCTCAGATAATGAGATACGGAGTCCTTGTTGCCATCGGACATCGGGCATTGCCTTCTGCCTTCAAATGTAATTCCCATCTGCTTTTCCGGGCAAAGTTTTTTTAATGTTTCACGGCCCTTCTCAAATCCCCCGTTACATATTTCCCGTTGTATACCTGTTTCAGGGCACACCCAAGACACGGTCCCCTTGTGTTATAAACGACATTTTCCTTCTGCAAAAGTAATCGTGTTTTGTCGGGGTCTATCCACTTATTACAGATATCAATAACGGACTTAATCTTCTGCTTATCCAAGAGTTTTACAATTAGATTTTTATCATCATATCCCCGGTCTCCCTCCATCGTATCTGCTCCCTCCAGAACCTTTGGCTGCTTCTTTCTAATTAATTTAAAATTTCATGTCATTAATAACGTCTGAAGCAGACGCTTTGTTACCTTAAATGTTACCGGTAACTCGTAGGTTGCGTCCACCACCAAATGTAGCCTATAGCCAAACCATTTCACATTTTTTTGCCACAGTTTCCCTTCTTTTGTCACACCACTTTAAATCTTCTGGCTGTTATTTGCATCCAGATCCCAATGCCTGTCCTCGATTCACCTTTGTCCCAATGTTTAGAAAATGATAGGATTCTTTATGCTATCGATTGCTATATGCTTACCAAAATCCGGCAACTGTTCAAGGAGCTGTTTCACCAAATTCTCAAACCATTTTTTTAATCATTTCTTCGTGACAGATTTTCATGAGGGATAAAGGATTTAAGAAACCGTGAATTGGCATACGAAGGAGGTATCTAGCCTTCAAAGCCACACATCTCACTTAATTGGCCATTACGGGAGAGCTTCGGGTAATTTTTTCAATGCTTTCATGTTGGAATACGATACCTTCCAAGATGGAAATCCACATGGTATTTGAACGGGGTAGTCATTACGTCCTTTCCTCCTCTTCTTTTCAAGGCTTTGCATTAGGTATGTAGTCCAGTATAAGGCCAAGACGGAGTAAATCTCCAAAACCCTCAATTTCTTTCCACATAAACAGACTCATTTGTGGTATAACAGGTGAACCTCCCAGTGTTAAGATGTTAGGTCTAAAACTATTTTAATTCACTGATGGTGCGGGTTCACCTGATTTGTTGCATTGGAGTGAATTTTTTGTCCCGCACTTATTTTTGTATCATTTTCGCTTGGTTTCCCCTCTTTTTTGGGAAAAATTTTTTATCCTTTTTTTCAAACTCTGGTATTACAAGAAGTCTGTAGCATCGCAATTACCTCTGAAAAAAATGAAAAATATTGTTGATTTGACAAATAAAATAAATTATAATAAGTTTTGAAATTTATGATATGAGGGGGATTGTGTTGTTATGTTGTATAACATTAAAGGGAGAAAAATTTGGGGAGAAAAATTTGTTTATAGGTTCTTTCTGTTTACTGCTGTTATATTGTTGGTTCTTTTTCCAAGCAATTATAAAAAGGCAGATGCAGAGGAAAGTATGAGTAGCTTAAAGGGAAAAATTACTACCGGACTGTTGTTTGACAATACAGTTACTGAAAGTATGAAAGATGATATGGTTGATGATGGGAAGAAAGTAGTTAATTCAAATGAAGGAGAAATGTTGGTTATACCTTCTGACCCTTTTACTATAACATTAGTAAGTGAAGATAATAATTATGTATATAAAACATTTACAACGTCTTCGGGAGAATATAGTTTTGAAAACGTTCGACCCGGAGATTACCTGATGAATATAGGTATCAATGATGTTAATTTTAAAACGGAGAAAGTCCATGTGGATGGTAACTTAACTACTTTTAATAGTATTGTAGGTTTAGATTTAGACAAATTTGCTGATGAAGTCATGGACAATCAAGTTGATGTTGAAGGCACTTCTAAAACAGACGATGCTAGCAATAGTGATAAAACTATTATTTTGGAGGAAGAATCTAATCAAGAATCAACTCAATACTCTGATGAAGAAGAAACCGTTTCATACAGCCATAAAGCTCCACATTTACAATGTTTAGATTATAATGGGCCGAATGCCCCCGATTCAAAACATGTTCATGACTGGAAACATTTTTATAAAAGTGATTGTTATTTAGCTGTGTATTATCGTTGTTCTACAGATCACATTAATGAATGGGAATATTGTGACGGTACCAGAAATTGTTCTCACAAAATCAACCATTCTAAGTACTATCACGCTCATAAGAGTTGAATTTAAGAAGGACTATACGGGCTTTAGACTCTTGATACCCTCTATCCAAGAGTCTAAAGTTTCCTTTCATTTCAGACTATTATAAAGACTACTTTTTAAAATAGTATAGTAGGAGGATCCAATGAAAGGTGTATTTAAAAATAAGCGTTTGGGAATATCATTAGATCAAGTGTTATCTATATTTAATTTAGAAGCTAGTAAGGATTAAGATAAAATGTTTAATAAAAACATGAAAAAAGTAATTTGTATTGTTGCGTCCCTACTCGTTCTTTCTACAACTATACTTTCAAGTTCAAGTGTTGAAAACAGGGCCACTAAAAAACATCCAAAATTAATTAGAACGGTAACAGTTTTATTGGTTGTGGATGAAGAATATAGGGGTAATTTTCCTGACTGGAAACAACGTGTTAAAAATATTTTAAATCAGGCTTGCGAGATTTTTTATGAACAGCATTCTATCATTTTTGAATTAAAAGCAATTGGAAAATGGAACTCTAACGGAAATTCCGCCAAAGAAATTTTTAATGATTTAAATACAAAATGGAATAAATATGATTTTGATTTTCTAATAGGAATTACTGCTGACTCTAACTTTAATGAGGCTGGAATAGCTAAAATATACCATTTTCCCCCGTCAAAAAGCGCAATTAGTTTAGTTAGTGATCAGGGAAGCAGGACTTGGAGAGCACTGGTTCATGAATTATCTCATAATTTTGGTTTAAATCATGATAAGGAAAATTCAAATGTAGAATGCTTTATGAATTACAGAACGATGTATTACGCAGGAACATGGGATAGATCTCATTTTAGACTAATAATAAAGAACCAGAAATGGTATGGCACTGTTAAATAACTATATTTTAAGAGGGATGAAGTCTGAAATTAGCACTTGGGAATGCACCTAAAAAAGTGGGCACAGCAAATAAGCCATCTGTGGATGACTGTTTACGGAATATTCGGATTAATGGTAAAAATTAAGTTGGTTCTACTAAAACACGAAAACCTTGAGATTTAGCAAAACGAATAGCTTGCTCTACCGTAATTTCACGGGTTACTGGAACGGAATCTGATTTTTTATATAACGCTGGATTATATGGTTCCTTCTTTTTGAGAATATTATATATAGCAGTTAAAAGCATTCGTGCAATTGCAATAATTGCCCGCTTGTGACCACGACGTTTTTTGAGTTTTAAATAGCGGTTTCGAATTTCGGGATGTTTTTCACTTTTGACTACAGCGGTCGCACACTGTACCAAAAGAGGTTTTATATAACAACCAGCTCTCGAAATTCTTACTGATTTTTTCTTGCCAGCACTCTCATTATTTGTAGGTGTAAGTCCTGCCCAGGAACATAAATGCTTAGCTGTCGGAAACACGTCCATATCAACACCGATTTCTGAAACCACGGCAATGGCAGAAAAGATGTTCTTAAAAGACGGAACAGTTAAGATTAATTTAATTTCTTCTGAGTAGGACTTGGCAAGTGAAAGAATTATTTTTTCAAGATCTTCTTTACGTGATTGGAGATCTTCAAAGTGCTGTTTAATTACTTTTAATTTTTCAGCCTGTTCTGGTGTAATAAAACCATCAATGGCAAGTTCTAGTTCTGGGAGTTTATTTTTCATAGAACCATGAATTAAAGGTTCTATATCAAAAGAAGTATCTAAAGGATTTTCTAGTAGTTTTTCAATAATGTTCATAGAACTTTTGCCAAAGGTGTCCGAAACAACATGACCAAGCTGTATGTTTGACACTGTTAAGCAGTTTTGAAGACGGTTCTTTTCACTCGACATAAAGTTCGTGAGTTTAAAACGATATCGCATAAGGTCGCGAAGCTGTCTTATAGCAAGTGGTGGCCTAAAGCTTCCAGCAATTAGATCATGCTTAAATAAATCAGCAATCCACTTAGCATCCTTTTTATCAGTCTTTTTGCCACGAATAGCTTTAACGTATTTAGGATGCGCAAGTGTTATTTTACAGGAATCTTCAAGGACATTAAATACAGGAATCCAGTATTTTCCTGTAGATTCCATACAAACATCTTTACAATTATTTTCACAAAGCCATTGTGACAGCTCTTTCAAACCTTTTGTAAAGGTAGAAAAGCGATGGCGTTTGTAAGTAGTAACTCCTTTGTTGGTAGAAGCAATACAGGCAACAACAAAGGTTTTGTGAACATCAATTCCACAACAAATGGGATAAATAATTTTCAAAGCCATAGGGATAACTCCTTTCCGAGATTGATAGGGATAAACAACATTGACTGATTGCCCAGCAATAAACGAGTATTGTTTATACAAAGATAAGTCTGTGTGCTCGAAGACACACTTATTTGTGCTTGGAAAGGCAATCTACACATATAAAAATGCGGTCACTCCACAAATGGAGCAGCCCACTCACCTCCACGTGATTTGTAGTTGATTGTTATCCCTATGGCTATAGATTAATAAAAATAACGCTCAAAGGGAATTAATTTCATTCCGTTTTGTGCCTTGAGCGAAGCGAAAGGAATGGGTATAAAAATGAGAGGATTATTTTTATCATTTTTATCATTACTATCCATGGTTTTATTATTAACAGGATGCAATGAACAAACATCGAGTAATAAAGAAGTGAAACAGCCCTTAACTGTTGAACTCTCAACAATACCTAGTAATCCAAAAGCCAACGAACTTGTTACAATTAATTTAAAGGTAAAGCAAGGTAATAAAATATTAGCAGATAAAGATGTTGATAAGGTTACATATAAGATTTGGAAACAAGGATCAAAAAAGATAAAAAAAACATATAAAGCAAAAAAAGATGATAAAGGTAACTATTATTTGAAAAAAAAATTCAAATCCAATACTGTCTATTATTTGCAATATACAGTTAAGTCTGGGAACCAATTTTACGAAGAAACCAAGAAGTTTTCTTTAGAAAGTAATAGTGGCAACGAACAATCAGAGGAGTCACATGCTCATTTTCATCCAGAAGATGGTATCAATGTTCACTTAATGAAAGAATATAATAATAACAGCAAGAGACTAAAATTAATTGCTCATGTTACTAAAGATGGTAGTCCTTTTAGCAACACAAATGTTCATTTTGAAATTTGGTCAAGTGATAATAATAAACACTTAATGTCAATAAAAGTGAATGAAAAGGAGGAAGGAGAATATGTAGGGGAAAGTGATACTAGCATAGAAAAAGGAACCTATACTGTATATATTCAAGTTGAAAATGGGAGCGAGACAGAACTAATAATACAAAAGATTGATGTGCCATAATGGAAGTTTTAAACAAAAATTGCCCATCCCCCGTAACTTTTATTAGAAGATTGTTTGATGGGCTATTTTTGTTTGAGTTTGGATATTAAGATTGTTAATGGAATTTATAGATCTCTAAAAAAGATTCTAGAGAAAAAACGTTGTTTTTCTTTTTGCCCCCCATTGATGGCTAGTTGAAAAATAATCTTTGACTTACGACCGGCTCCCTACAAATTATGCAAAGAACCCGGTCGTTTTCTATCCTTCCGCACGTTCAGCTAAATAGGCCCATCGTTCGATTAAATATTCGAGTTCATTGTTCCACTTCTCTTCTTCTATCATCAGCTCTTGCAACAAAGAAAAATCGCTGCCGGAACTTTCCATCTCCTTTTTAATTTGTGCCAACTTTTCTTCTGCTGCAGCAATTTTTCCATCAATTTCTTCCCATTCTTTTTTCTCTGCAAACGTCAATTTCTTTTTTATCGGTTGATTTTCTTGCGGATTTTGCTTTTTGGGTGAGACCGGTTTTTTAACATTTTTTTCCTGCTGACCGGCAATCATTTGTAAGTATTCGGTGTAACTGCCAATGTATTTATCAATTACTCCATTACCTTGAAAAATTAACAGCTCATCACAAACTTTATCGAGAAAATACCGGTCATGAGAGACAGTAATGACCACACCTGAAAAATCTTCCAAAAATTGTTCCAGAACCGTTAACGTTTCCGTGTCAAGATCATTTGTCGGCTCATCCAACAGAAGTACATTTGGTTCTTCCATTAACAACTTTAATAAATACAATCGTCTCCGTTCACCACCGGACAACTTGCGAATGACCGTCCCGTGGGTATGCATCGGAAATAAAAACCGTTCCAACATTTGTGCGGCGGATATTGTTTGACCTTCTTTCGTATGAATAACATCGCCCGTTTCACGAATATATTCAATCATCCGGCGATTGGCATCCATATCAACTGATTCTTGAGTATAATAGGCAAGTTTAACCGTCTGACCGATTGTTATTGTTCCTTGTTCCAGCGGCTCTTTTCCGGCAATTATATTTAATAAAGTTGATTTTCCGCTTCCGTTTTGTCCGACAATGCCGATACGGTCTCCCGGTTTTACCAACATATCAAATCCTGCTAATATCGTTTTCTGGCCGAATGTTTTATATGCTTCTTTTATTTCAATAACATCTTTGCCCAGTCTTGTACCGCTAAAAGCAATATCGATATTTTGCATATCTCCCTTTTTACGTATATCTTCTTCCAGTTTTTCAAATCGCTGAATCCGTGCTTTTTGTTTTGTCGATCGGGCTTGTGCACCACGCCTGATCCAAGTAAGTTCCTTCCGATATAAATTCTCCGCCTTTTCTTGTTGGCGCACAGATTCCTCCTGGCGAACTGCTTTTGCCTCAAGATAGTTTGCATAATTGCCCTTATATACATATAAAGAGCCTTGATAAAGTTCAAAAATACGATTGGAAACGGCATCAAGAAAATACCGATCATGGGTAACAAACAGGATCGAAGCCGGATGCTTTGCTAATTCATCTTGAAGCCATTCGATCATCTCGTAATCAAGATGGTTTGTCGGTTCATCCAGTAAAAGAAGATCGGCTTGGTCCATCAAAACCTCAGCTAAAGCAACTCGCTTTTTTTGTCCCCCGGATAGATTCCTGATTTTTTCATTAAAATCGGTCAGTCCAAGCTTTGTAAGCATCGTTTTTGCCCGAGAGCTGACATCCCATCCGCCAAGCTCATCCATTTTCTTTTGCAAGTCGAATAATCGGTTCAATAGTTTTTCATTACCAGGATCATTATTCAACTGTGTTATTACCGTTTCGTATGCCCGAACGGTTTGATTGATTTTTGTATCACGAGCTAAAATTTGTTCCAAAACGGTCAGTTCATTATTTAAAATCGGATCCTGAAGCAAGATAGAAATGGAATAATCATTCGGTTTTGTAAATTCACCTTGATCCAAATCATCTATGCCGGCGATTATTTTAAGGAGGGTTGATTTACCTGTTCCGTTCACACCGATTAAACCAATTCGTTCCTTTTCACCAATGGAAAACGAAATATCTTTAAAGATTTGCTTTTCACCGATTGTTTTTCCTAATTGATTTGCAGTCAAAATACGCATGTTTCACCATTCCACTCATAAAAATTACTGTAACCATCCTTTGAATACAAGTTCGCCATATGATTTTGTTTCATTGCCTAGTGCTGTAACATCTGATAGATCGATTTTCCGGCCATGATTGTTTGTTCGATTATCGATCCTACCTCATCAAGCGTCTTTTCGGTAATCGGATGGATTTTATTAAATTTGTAAACTTGAACGGTTCTTTGGTCTAAATAGATTTGTTTGTACGCTTCAAAATAGAAATCTAAAGCAGGCCGTTGTTTAAAAAACTTTAAAATTCGCTTTTCTAATATTTCATTTAATGAATTCGATAAGGAATATTGAATCGAAAAATTTGCCCCCGGTTCCTCTGCTACTGCAGCCCATTCCGAAGCTAATTGTTTGAAGTCTGCTTTCAACTCTACGGTCATTGTTAATAGTTGTTTCCGGTCTCGTTTATGGATAAACGACATGTTAAAATTCCGTGATAAATCAGCTAAATTAACGAGATCATTCCTTTCAATGACCTTGATTTGGCCTGAAAGATCATAATCATAGACAAGCCCTTCAAGAATAACTTTGATATTTTCATATGCGGTCGGATCAAACATGCTATCATCCTTTTTTCAAAAAATTATTTCACCGATTAAGGAGGACTTTGAGGCGAAAAAAGTTCTGTTCACCGAAGACCATGAATTTTTTGATTTTTATTATCTCTTGCAAACAAAAACAAAGAAATTTTCCCTTCCAATATATTAAAATAGGCCGGTGACTTTTCCGCTTTCATCAAGATCCATTCCCATCGCTGCAGGGCGTTTTGGTAAACCCGGCATGGTTAACATATCGCCTGCATAAGCAACGATAAAACCGGCACCAACGGAAGGCTTTAATTCGCGAATGGAAATCATAAAGTTATCAGGTCTACCGATCTTTGTCCGATCATCTGATAATGAATACTGAGTCTTTGCGATACAAACAGGTACATTTGCCCAACCGGCATCTTCAATGGCTTGTACTTGTTTTTTCGCTTTTGCTGATAATTTTATCCCGTCGGCACCATATACTTTCGTAGCAATCGTTGTTAATTTCTGTTCTATTGAATCTGTTACTTCATACAATGGGGCAAATGTTTGGTTGTTGTTATTTTCTGAAAGTAATGACATCATCTTGTCGGCAAGTTCGGTTCCTCCCCGGCCGCCTTTCTCCCAAACTTCGGTTAAAGCATAAGGAATATTTTGTTCTCGACATAACTTGTCAAAAGTCGCTATCTCACTACTATGATCGCCGGTAAACCGATTAAGTGCGACAATATATGGAAGTCCAAATTGTTCCATCGTTTCCACATGTTTTTTCAAATTGGCAAAACCTTGAATCAAAGCTTCCGAATTTTCTTTATTCAACTCTTTTAAGGGAACACCGCCGTGCATTTTTAACGCCCGGATTGTCGCAACGATAACGACTGCACTTGGATTTAATTCTCCAATCCGGCATTTAATATCAAGAAATTTCTCGGCACCTAAATCTGCTCCAAAGCCGGCTTCCGTTATGACATAATCAGCAAGTTTTAAGGCGGTTTTTGTTGCAATCAGACTATTACATCCGTGAGCAATATTGGCAAAAGGTCCGCCATGAATAATTGCCGGCGTATGTTCAAGTGTTTGTACAAGGTTCGGCTTAAAAGCATCTTTTAATAACAAGGTCAAAGCTCCCTCAACACCCAGATCCTGAACGGTTACCGGTTCATTATGCACAGTAAAAGCGACAACGGTTCGAGCAATTCTTTCTTTTAAATCACGGAAATCTTTTGCCAGGCAAAAAATGGCCATCATTTCCGATGCCGCCGTTATTTCAAAATGATCTTCACGAGGAACGCCATTTTTTTCTCCTCCCAGTCCGATAACGATATCTCTTAAGACCCGGTCATTTAGATCAATGGCCCGTTTCCAAATGATTTTTCTCGGATCAATTTCAAGCTCATTCCCTTGATGAATATGATTATCGATAAAAGAGGCGAGCGCATTGTTGGCAGAGGTAATTGCATGCAAGTCTCCGGTAAAATGGAGATTGATATCTTCCATTGGGACAACTTGCGACCAACCGCCGCCGCAAGCACCTCCTTTTAATCCCATTACCGGTCCGAGTGATGGTTCCCTTAAAGCAATAATTGCTTTTTTCCCTAATTGCTTTATTGCATCACCGAGACCAATGGTTACCGTTGATTTCCCTTCACCGGCAGGAGTCGGATTAATCGATGTCACTAAGATTAATTTTCCATTTGAACGATTGTGTAAACGACGAATCGCTTCATTTGATAATTTTGCTTTATATGGTCCGTAACATTCAATTTCGTTTTCTGCCAATCCGATCTCTGCGGCAATTTCCCGGATTGGTTTCATCTTTGCTTGTTGTGCAATTTCAATATCCGTTACAAGGTTTGACATGTTTTTCCTCCTCAATCTGTTATTAAAGTATATCTTCAACCATTGGGAAAATCACTATCTCGCTAGTTGTTAGGTAAATAATTGGACGCATGCGGGAATTCCCTCTTCCGGTTATTTTCCTCATGGACTTAACATAACAGACTTACAAAAAATACGATAAGCCTATTTTAACATGACATTTTCTGACAAGGAACATCGTTTTTCATCATTGCTTGAATTTTCTTCCTAATAATTGGAGAAAGTAAGAAAGAGGTGAGAATATGGAAGAAATTGTCGCTGTGGATCGAAACTATAAAGGTGAAATTATTAGTTTTCAAACATCCACCGGAAGAGTGATTTCTTATCAAAAAGCAATGGACGAAATTATCGAAGGTCGCATTACCGGAGTGGAAATCGTGGAAGCTCATGATGATGACAAACCACTTATCATTAATTCTAATCATCCGGATGACGAATCTTTTGTCAATTACCCACCGATATTCTAAACAAAAATTGTATAATTTATTTTTCCTCACCAAAATACTCTAAACTGGTAAACCCTTAAGTTTTTAAAATGGGATAAACAAATGATTTTATGAATAAAATGGAGGACGATAAAAAATTATGTCAATCCTCCATTTTGTTCTGCATTCGGTTTAATTCTTCCAAACGTTCCGGATTTTCTTCAAAATACTGGACTAAGTCTCCAATGCGGTCAATTGCATTCCAGCTGAGATGGTGCTCAATCCCTTCAACATCATGATAAATATTTTCCTCTGCAACACCGATCATTTTCAAAAATTGTTCAAGTAATTCATGACGATATACTAACCGCTTACCTGTCTTTTTTCCTTTCGGTGTTAAAATCAGGCCGCGGTATTTTTCATAAATTAAATACTCATTTCGATCAAGTTTTTGAACCATTTTCGTCACGGATGAGGGATGAACGGAAAGTGCTTCGGCAATATCGGAAACCCTTGCATACCCTTTATTTTCAATCAATAAATATATTTGTTCAATATAGTCTTCCATGCTTGGTGTCGGCATTTTATTTCCTCCACAAAATCGTATACATATAATATATATTTTACTATAATTCCATGGTATTAACAAGATTTGCCATTGTTTTGCCTTTTTTTGTCAAAGGTGTTAATGTTTTTCCAATATCCTCTGAAACATCTCTTCCAGTGCCTGAATTTTCTTGACTATGAATACGCTTTATTGTATATTAAAATTAATCAAGAAATGTGATGCAATCCTTTTTTGTATTCGTTTTTTGAGAAATAATTTTTATTGACACTTTGGTGTCGGGAGAGTTTAGGAGGAAGAAAAATGCAAAACGGTAAAGTAAAATGGTTTAACAATGAAAAAGGCTATGGTTTTATTGAAGTTGAAGGTGGAAATGATGTATTTGTACACTTCACCGCCATTCAAGGTGACGGGTACAAAACACTGGAAGAAGGGCAAGAAGTTTCTTTTGACATTGTGGAAGGAAATCGTGGACCTCAAGCAGCTAATGTTGTGAAATTATAAATTAAAATTCATATAAATAGAACAGTGAATCATCTAGGCTGGTTGTTAAAGACCAGCCTTTTTGGTGCATTAAGAAAGTATAATTTCCCAACAAAAAACGACCATTCTACGCAGTTGGGAATTTTCAGACTTTTCGGTCAGGCATAAACTTTGTTCTATAGGCTCGGACACCCCCTTTATGACAGTTTCCTGCCTGTCTCTTTTAATTTCATCCCGACAGTACAATGATTGATACAAAAGCTATGGGCAAACCTTCTCCCTTTTTCTTTTTTAAAAAATTGAAAAACAAAACAGCCGTCACATATTTTTAACAATTCATCGATCTCTTCCAGCAATGCCTTTCGTTCCTTGTCAATCGCTTCATCCGACATGATCTTTTTCATCATTTATTCTTCATCACCTAATTTCTGTTTACTTTCGATCATTACTTGTTTTAATGCTTGACGTGCCAATTTGTCAGCTTCTTTATTATCATTCCGGTTTATTGGTTCATACACCGGATGAAAGTTCAACTTTTTCACCAATCTTTCAATCCGATCCAGCCAGCGATTAAGATTTTCTTCGTAACATGGCCATTCACCGCGCAGTTGCATTAACAACCCTTGACTGTCCCCTTTTATTATTACTTTTTTTCCGGCAATTGGGAACTCACCTAATCGTTTGACGGCATAATGGAGAGCACAATATTCAGCCTCATTGTTCGATTTCAAACCTTCCACCCGTTCATTCCAACGTTCGCGGTACTGCTGGGCGCCTTGTTTATAATAAAGGACGACACCGATTCCTGTCTCGTCGGTTTCTTTATTGTAACTGGCATCAAAATACAAGAGAAATTCATCCGGTTCTTGTTCAAGCCTTTGAAGAACTTTTTTCACTTCTTTTTTCGTCCATGATATTCCTGTTTCATCTTCAAACGACATGTTTTTTACCCGACCGGTTTTTTCCAGATCCTCGGCTATTTCCAAAAGAACATCGTCTTTGATCCATTCAGAAATAAAGTTCGTTTCTGTTTTATTTTTATTATAATAGTCCCATTTTATTTTAAATTTCATCTTCTCATCCCACAGTTTATTAGAAATAGATTTTATAAATTTTATGGTTCATCCATGCAAGCTTTAAGTTTGGTATCAATCTTTCACAAACTAAAAAATATCGGTTTAAAACTTAGAGTGACATTGATAAAATGGAAATAATTATTTGAATAACATTATCATAAACAGGTATACATTTTTTATTCAAATAAAAACCTTTCAAAAGCTACTATTTATAAAATATAAATAAACATTCGAGGGGGGTTTCAAGTGAACAAGAAATACATTGCAGATTTCACCTTATTATTCGTAGCATTTGTTTGGGGAACAACATTTGTCGTTGTACAGAATGCAATCTCATTCTTACAACCTCATACCTTCAATGCTGTTCGTTTTTTTATGGCCGCACTTCTCTTATCCGTTTGGTTAGTTGTTTTTCGCAGGGATGAAATAAAAGCAATCAATAAAAAACTTTTACTTTCCGGAATGGCCATCGGTTTTTGGCTTTTTATCGGCTATGCATGCCAAACCATTGGTCTTGTTTATACAACCTCGTCTAAAGGCGGATTTATAACCGGTTTAAGCGTTGTTCTTGTCCCGCTATTATCTTTTTTTATTTTAAAAATCAAACCGGGGATTTATGCAATCATCGGTGTTAGTATCGCAACTGTTGGGCTTTACTTATTAACAATGAGCGGAACTGCTATATTAAATATCGGGGACTTGCTTGTATTTTTTTGTGCGATCGGTTTTGCCATGCAAATTATTTATACAGGTAAATATTCATCGCAATATCCTTCTCTGTCATTAACCATTATCCAAATTAGTTTTGTCGCAATATTGTCAAGTGTTTGTGCATTTCTGTTTGAGGATTGGCAAAAAGCAATCCAACCTGAAATTCTGTTCCAAAGAGAAGTTGTTATTGCTTTAATGGTTACAAGTTTTCTAGCAACTGCTTTTGCGTTTTTGGTTCAAACCTATTTTCAAAAATACACTTCAGCGACCCATACCGCATTAATTTTCGCAACTGAACCTGTATTTGCTGCCCTTACCGCATTTCTTTTTGCCGGTGAACGAATGTCAGTCGGCGGTATTATCGGCTCAATCTTTATCTTACTCGGGATGATCTTCGCTGAGTTCCCGAGCAAACGAAAAAAAGCGGCAGAAAATACGATTCAAGAAAAAGCCGTTTAGTAAAGAAAACTCGGCGAATACCTAGCCTTTAGGCAACGGCAAATCCGCAGTTACACTTATACATAAATCCTAAAATTTTCCACTCGTTGAATTCGCATCTTTGCTGGAAATTTATACTTTCCTATTAGCCAAGATTTAATCCCCGACTTAAGAACTTCGATCGGGGACTATTCTTTATAATAATTGCTTTTGTTTTATAAATTGATATGCTTCGCGTTTATCCTGAATATTTTCGCTCTTTAACGTTTCAAGTAGTGATAAATAAAAACTGCCGTCAAATCGTTTTTGCACTTTTAAAGTCATTTCAATGGCAATTTTTACTAATTTCTCATTTGCATTCGCATAGTCCATTCCAAAGTAGATAAACCCTATTGCGTCTTCTTTAAATTGAAAACCTTTCCCTTGTAAATTGCGAATATATTCTCCTACAGCTTCTTTTTCAGTACTCATTTTAATCAACCTCTAACATGCTTTTATATTCAATGCTAGGAAACCTATTTTCGATCATGTCACTTATCTTATGCTTGTTCGATGAAGATCGTTAAATAATTTTTATCAAAGCGAAAATACTACAAGTGGAGGTGAATGAAATATGTCCGGTAGAAATCGCGGAACAAAAGCACCAGGTGTCAATCCACAAGGGTATGGCCAGGATGATACGATGACCCATGATCCGAAAAGCAAATTGGAAAATGCGGCAAAAAAGAAAAATACAAAATAAATTTTTCTTAAAAAGGCTGTTCACAGGAATCCTCATGCTTTCCTGACGATTAGATTACTGAACAGCCTTTCTATGAATTACCCTACATGCGTTTCTTCATGCCAGTCTTCCAACATCGTTAAAATCCGTGACATTCCTTTAATATCATATTGTTTCAGTTTTTCTCCCCAACCTTTTTGAAAAAGGCGGATCTTTGCGTCGTCAAAATGAAATTCTAACGGGACATCGAGCTTAATTTCAGCCAATTTTTTCGATAATAATAAGGAGTCCATATCTGTCTCAATCTTTTTTCGTTGTCCGGGTGATAATTGAGCCAGCGATTCCAATAAGTTCTCAACTGAAGTATATTCTCGAATCAATTTTTCGGCTGTTTTCGGACCAATTCCTCGAACCCCCGGATAAAAATCACTCGTATCCCCGGTCAAGCCCTTTACATCGATAAATTGGCGAGGATGATAACCTCTTTCATTTATAAACGTCTCCTTTGTTTGGATATCATAATTACCGAATCCTTTTTTTTAATAACGCAACGGTAATATGGTCGTCTAATACTTGCAAGATGTCATGGTCTCCGGTTACGATGACAACATCTGCTTTGTCTTTGCTGCGAGTGGCAATCGTCCCTAAACAATCATCCGCCTCAAAGCCGGGGATTCCTATATTAGGAATCGAAAAAGCTTCGACCACTTCTTTTGCTAAATCAAATTGTGGAATCAATTCATCCGGTGGTGCTGCTCTGTTCCCTTTATAATCACTGTTATGTACCATAATATCGGGAATATTGGAATATTTAATAGTATCGAGCTTTTTGCGATGTACTGATTTTCTAGATTAGATTAAAAAAATTTACTCTAAA
>ERZ1673768.55-NODE-55-length-19567-cov-21.043460_pt1 | contig 19567 bp, 19 predicted proteins | sample MGYA00580142_ERZ1673768 | MGnify/ENA primary metagenome ERZ1673768 (study PRJEB41219, sample SAMN04549649) | soil metagenome | isolation source: soil | place: USA: Texas, La Sal del Rey | collected 2008-06-23 ... | reverse complement strand
GGGTCTCGTCGCCAAAAAGTGGGATTTCTTGGCTCAAAAAGACGACGAGAAAGGGCCTCGTCGCCAAAAAAGGGAGTTTCCCGTGCAAAAAAGACGACGAGAAAGGGTCTCGTCGCCAAAAAGTGGGATTTCTTAGCTCAAAATGACGACGAGAAAGGGTCTCGTCGCCAAAAAAGGGAGTTTCCCGGCTCAAAAAGACGACGAGAAGGTGCTTCGTCGCCAAAAAAGGGAGTTTTCCGCTTCAAAATGACGACGAGAAAAGGCCTCGTCACCAAAATTAAGCATTTTCCGCTTCATAATGGTGACGAGAAAAGAGTCTTGTCTCCAAAAACAAGTGCAACTCTCCCAAATTTGCGACAAGAAAGGGTTCCTCTGAGACATTTCTTCTATCCAATTCATAAAAACAGGGTATGCGAATTGTGCATACCCTGTTATTCGGAATGTCATAAGGTTATTTACGTAGCTTTGTGATTTCGTCTGCAACAAATTGCACGTTTGTACCAACAATAACTTGTATGCTTGTTGGTCCGACTTCTTTTATGCCCGAAATTCCGGTTGATTTGATTTTTTGTTGATCTACTTTTCTCATGTCTTTAACTTCAACTCTTAGACGTGTTACACAATTATCAATTGCGACAACATTTGCATCTCCACCTAAACCTTCACTCAGCTTTTAAACCGATTGCGTGTTTTGTAGGTGCAATGAGAATCACTTTCCCATTTATTGGTGCACAAAAATGCCCGTCAGTTGGTATTATGGCAATTCCATCTCCCATTAGTTTGTCACGAAAAACAGGGTCGGGAACAAAGGATAGAGGAATTACTTCCCCGTTGACCGGAGCATAAATTGAAAGATCTCGCTTTTTCTTAAAAAAACTGAACATACATATTTCTCCTTTTTTAGAAAATAAAAAAGGCATGGTGGTAAAGGGGGAGAATGCTACCCTTTTGTTACCACCATGCCTGATCGAATCAGTAACATGTGATTTGATATACAATTTATTTATCCCTATCATACTATTAGTTTGAAAAAATGGCAAGAGAATTATTTAAGCGCTTTCAAAAAACCTGGATTATACATCTTTGAACAGTATGATATTTTTGCTAAAAGAATATTTGCACCGTAAAATGGGTCATTATGTTCAAGATAATTGGTAGAATATCTACAAAAAAAGCCTGAATTTATGCATCTTAGAACAGTGTGATATTTTCCCGAAAAAATATTTGCTGTGTAAAACGGGTCATTATGTTCAAGATAATTGGTAATAAATATACCAAAAGGGACATCTGGTCAAACGGTGAACCTTCAATGCCCAAGATTTTGTAAAAACTTATCCCTTAATACAGACTATGTAAATTTTGTACTTGAAAAAGCATCCATAAACGAATATTATTTAATTTGTGGTCTTAAAATGTTCGCGTTTATATTAGGAGGGCAAAAAATGTTTAAGCTTCAGGAAAATCAAACAAATGTAAAAACGGAAATTTTCGCCGGGATGACAACATTTTTTACAATGGTATATATTATCGTCGTTAACCCGGCAATTTTATCGAATACCGGAATCCCTTTTGAACAAGTATTTACCGCAACAATTATTGCAACCGCTATTGGCACGCTTTGGATGGCACTTTTTGCAAATTATCCGATTGCGATTGCTCCCGGTATGGGCTTGAATGCATATTTTGCCTTTTCGGTTGTAGGTTCTCACGGTGGGATTGATTATGTTACGGCCTTTTCCGCAGTATTTGTGGCAGGTATTATATTTGTTATTCTTTCTTTAACAGCTTTTCGAGAAAAATTAATTGAGGCAATTCCGGATAATTTAAAATTCGGAATTTCAGCTGGAATTGGTCTTTTTATCGCTTTTGTCGGTTTAAAAAATACCGGGATTATTACAAGTAATCCAGATAATTTAGTTGGGCTCGGTAATCTTCATTCTCCTGAAGTATTGCTGGCGTTATTTGGTTTGGCCGTTTCGCTTGTGTTAATGGCACTCAATGTAAATGGTGCTTTATTTTTTGGTATGATTATAACGACAATTGCCGCATTCGTATCCGGACAGTTATCCTTTGATAAGGGAATTTTTTCTCTACCATCGTTACCGGACGGTGTTATCGTAGCCAACCCTCTGGAAGCTTTTGCTGATGTATTCCAACACTCGCTATATGCGGTTGTTTTCTCCTTTTTACTAGTCACCATCTTTGATACGACCGGAACGATGATTGGAGTAGCAGAACAGGCAGGTTTTATGAAAGGAAAAACATTACCGAATGCAAAAAATGCACTCCTTTCTGATTCCATTGCTACAACAATCGGTGCAATGGTGGGAACAAGTCCGACAACGGCATATATTGAATCAACTTCAGGGGTTGCTGCAGGTGGAAAGACCGGTCTTACGTCACTAACGGTTGCGGTTCTTTTTATTCTTGCCTCATTCTTAAGTCCTTTAGTCGGTGCAATTTCCGGTGTGGCCGCGATTACCGCACCTGCACTTATTATTGTAGGTAGCCTAATGATTGGTCATGTTGCAAAGATTAAATGGAATGAAATTGATGAAGCATTTCCGGCATTTCTAGTCATTTTAACCATGCCGCTCACGTCGAGTATTTCAACAGGTATTGCGCTCGGTTTTATATCGCTTCCGTTAATGAAAGTAGCCAAAGGAAAATGGCGGGAAGTCCATCCGATTGTCTACATTTTTGCAGTATTGTTTTTTATTCAGTTGGCGTTCTTGCCACACTGAGAATTCACATGCTTGCCACGGCTATGCTATTTCAGCTGTGGCTTTTTTTGAAAATATCACAGTAATCTTACTTTAGTTAAGCCCAAATTTTATCTTTTTGAAAAAGTTTAAATACCTCAATAGCTAACTTAAACAAGAAAATCGCTTTTTGTTGCCAAATTAATAGATTTGTACAACTATATTGACTATAGTCAAATTAATAGATTTGTACCACTATATTGACTATAATAGAAATGGATTTGTAAACGTTTTTGTCCAAATACAGGAGGGGAATTTTCATGGAATACCGGATTGAAAAAGATACGATGGGGGAAGTTAAAGTTCCGGCGGACAAATTATGGGGTGCGCAAACGCAACGGAGCTTACAAAACTTTGCGATCAGCACGGAAACTATGCCGGAAGAATTAATTAAGGCTTTTGCCATTTTAAAAAGAAGTTGTGCGATTGTAAACAATAAACTTGGAAAATTAAGTGATGAAAAAGCAAAGGCGATTGTCACTGCAGCTGATGAAATTATTGAAGGAAAACATGAGGGTGAATTCCCGTTAAAAATTTGGCAAACCGGCAGTGGTACACAATCGAACATGAACTTGAATGAAGTCATTGCGAATCGGGGTAATCAACTGTTGGCCGAACAAGGTGCCAGTCAAAAATTACATCCAAACGATGATGTCAATATGGGCCAAAGTTCAAACGATACATTTCCGACTGCCATGCATATTGCAACAACGAATTATGTACAAACGTATTTAATTCCTGAGATTGAAAAATTGAAAGCAACATTGGAAGAAAAGTCACAAGCGTTCATGGATATTGTAAAAATTGGCCGGACACATCTTCAAGACGCAACACCATTAACCCTCGGCCAAGAAATTAGTGGCTGGGTACATATGTTGGAACGTTCCTTAGAATTTGTCAAAGAAAGTTCCGATAAAATGAAAGCACTGGCTATTGGCGGGACAGCCGTCGGTACCGGAATCAATACCCATCCGGAATTCGGGAAATTGGTTAGTGGGGAAATTTCTAAATTTACGGGAATAGAGTTTTATTCATCAGAAAATAAATTCCATGCCTTAACGAGCCATGATGAAGTTGCCTATGCTCATGGTGCATTAAAGGCATTAGCAGCCGATTTAATGAAAATTGCCAATGATGTTCGCTGGTTAGCTTCAGGTCCAAGATGCGGAATCGGGGAAATTACTATTCCGGAAAATGAACCGGGATCATCGATTATGCCGGGAAAAGTCAATCCAACCCAAAGTGAAGCGATCACGATGATTGCTGTTCAAGTCATGGGAAATGATGCAACCATTGGATTTGCAGCAAGTCAAGGGAATTTTGAATTGAACGTGTTCAAGCCGGTGATCTTGTACAATTTCTTGCAAAGTGCCCGACTTTTAGCAGATGGTATTCGTTCATTCAATGATCATTGTGCGGTGGGCATTGAGCCAAATCGGGAAGTAATTACGAAAAACTTGAACGAGTCGTTAATGCTTGTTACGGCATTAAATCCGCATATCGGTTATGAAAAAGCAGCCCAAATTGCTAAACTTGCTCATAAAGAAGGAACAACATTGAAAGAAGCAGCATTGAAGCTTGGCTACCTAACGAGTGAAGAATTTGACAAATATGTCAATCCCGCTGACATGGTACATCCGAAAGCTTAATAAAACCATATAGATTAAAGTATAATGAGACGGCAGAATTGGTAAAATATCTTTCAATTTTGACCGTCTCTTTTTTTTACCTTCAGCAGTAACCGACCGATTGTATAGAAAGAAATCAACATTAGTGCCAGTGATTTCGATGGTAAAAACGAAAAGATCGATAGCAGAAGCCCCATCTATTAACAGGTACCCTCGTGATTACAGCTGTAAAAATAGAATATCAACACATCCCCATATTCGAAAAATCATTGCATTATGTCGTAAAGGGTGGTTAAATAATAAGAATTATATGGGAAGGTGGGCATGTAGATGTTGATCAAACCAAAAAAATTACATTCTGGTGATAAGGTGGCAACCGTTAGTCCTTCATGGGGTGGAGCGGGTGACCCCGAGATTCGTTGGCGCTATGAGCAAGGTGTTGAAAGACTGGAAACCGTTTTTGACCTGCAAGTGGAACCAATGCCAAATAGTTTGAAAGGGACAGAATACCTGTATAACCATCCGGAAGCCCGTGCCGAAGATTTAATGGCAGCCTTCAGAGACCCGGATATCAAAGCGATTTTACCAATATCGGTGGGGAAGATAGTATCCGGCTTCTACCCTATATCGACTTTAAAGTGATTCACAACAATCCGAAAATTTTCATGGGCTATTCAGATACAACAATTCCTCATCTTTTTTGTTTAAAAGCAGGGGTATCGTCGTTTTACGGACCATCTATTTTAGTCGATTTTGCAGAAAATATCGAGATGCACCCCTATACGGTCGATAAAATCAAACGGACATTATTCTCTAATAAGGCGATCGGGGAAATTGAAACGGCAGCCAAGTGGACGAGTGAGCACGTAGAGTGGACAGAAGCAAATAAAAATCGAAAACGAGTCATGCAGCCGAACTCGGGATATGAAGTTTTACAAGGTAAAGGTGTTGTGCAGGGGAGGCTCATTGGCGGTTGCATAGAAGTTTTGGAGTTTGCTAAAGGAACGGTGCTCTGGCCGGACGAAAAATATTGGGATGGATGTATCTTGTTTTTTGAAACATCCGAGGAAAAGACGGAACCGACCTACATTCGATATTGGCTGCGAAACTATGCGGCACAAGGAATTTTGCAAAAAGCGAACGGGATGATTTTCGCCAAACCGTATGATGAAAAATATAGGGAGGAATATAAGGAAGAAATTTTAACAGTGATGCGAGAGTACGGGTTGACCAACTTACCCATATTATATAACTTGAATTTTGGCCATACGGAGCCGAAATGTATTTTGCCTTATGGCGCACTTGCTGAAATCAATTGTAGTAAAGGTTCTTTTTCTATTCAAGAAAGTGGTTGTATATAATGAAGGGTGCCGGATCCGGGGCTGGCACCTTTATCTTCCTTTGCTATAAACAGGGAGTAAGCCCCACCTCAAGCAAAGAGGATAGGTGGGGGATGAACTTCCCGTAAAGGTCCAATTAGTTCAACACTGATGGAATTTCCCATTACCCGGTAATACGCTGTAATGCATTTTTTCGCTCAGGATATGCATTCGCTATTACAGATGGACGGAGCATAAAAAGGGCAATACCGATAATGATACCGGCCGAGATGAACAATACCCATTCAGCCGCAACCCAATCATAAAGAAACCCATAGATGACCGTCCCAAGCGGCATCAGAACTTGTGCCATTGTTTCAAGAATAGAAATAACCCTTCCTTTAAAATCATCATCCACACTTTTTTGCATCATGACCCCGATTGGTGTATTTATGATGGTCAAAAAACTACCGATTGCTAACATTAAAATAAGATAAAACACAAACATAGCCTGATAAGAAAATGGGACAAGTAGAGGTACGGCAATGCCACCAATAACAAGAGCCAATCCAATAGTTCCATATTTTGCGGTAATAAGCGGGTATTTAATTTCTTTCCGAATCGTTAAATAAAATGATAACAACAACATGCCGACAGCAAAGGCACCTTCCAAAATTCCGAAATGCTCTGACTTCATTCCCAGTTTTTCGATTAAAACGAAAGAATATCCGACTTGAAAAGAGCCGAAGAAAAAATTAATAAACAAGGCAATGAAAATAATAGTTTGAATGACCGGTTTCGTTTTTAAATAGGCAAATCCTTCTTTCATACTGACCCACAATTTTTCCTTCCCTTGACCTGCGACTGGTACATGGCTACGTTTGGCAAATAATTGGAAATCCATCGTTGAATCAAGAATTAGAGCAACTAGAGATGCAATTAAGTAGATTATGAGAAAAACAGGAATTGAAACTGCCCCATAAAGTATGCCTCCTAAGGCCGGTGCGACGATGGAGGCCAGTGATATGGACATTTGATTAAGCGACATTGCTTTTTGAATTCGATTTTCATCAACCAACCCTGAAATTGATGATGTGAAGGTAATACCGGAAAAAGTTGATGTCAATGACAATAGACAGGTGGTTATATAAATGGCAGTCAGTGATAAGCCATTCATAAGGCTAACTGTCAAAAGCCCGGCAATTGCCAAAACAGAAGCTGCTTGGGCAAGAATGATCGTTCGTTTCCGCGGGAAATTATCCGCAACATAGCCTGCAAACGGTGCAGCAATCGTTCGCGGTAAAATACTACAAATTAAATTCAAAGCAAAATTAGTTGCAGATCCGGTTAATTGCAAAATATAAAAGCTAATGGCAAAAGAATAAACATTGGCCCCAAATGTAGAAATTAACTTGCTCGTCATAAATGTCCAAAGATGATAAGTTCCCCTTTTTAACTTTTGTGCTTCGGTCAAAGAAATCCCCTTCTTTCATTAAGGTTAAATTTTATTAAACAAATTATAACATGGGTCCTTTTGGATATCAATAAATATGTTCAATTAAATTAAACATTATTTTGTGTAAAACTTATTTTACGGATCGGGAAAAATTTAATATAATTAAAATATAAATGGAGGTGTTTCCCATCTTAACATTAGGAGAGCGAATCAGGAAATTAAGAAAAGGCAGAGGGTTGACCCTTGAGGCATTAGCCGGTACGAAATTAACGAAAGGGATGCTCAGCCTGATTGAAAATAATAAAGCGGTTCCTTCCATCGAGAGCTTGAATTATATTGCAAGCCAATTGGGAGTGGATGTTAGTGATTTGTTACAGGATGAAAATGTTCAGGAATTGAGGGATATATTGGAACAGGTAGAAAAACTATATTTTACCGACACAAAAACACTTAATAATAACAAAAAGTATCAACAGATAAAACAAATGATTGAGCCATTTATCAATCACTTAACGAAAGGATATGAGTCAGCACGGTTAACAGAGTTGTACGGGTATAGCCTTTATCATGTTTCAGAAGATAAGAACTGGAAAAAGTATATTTTGAGCTCAGCCCAAATGTATGAGGAAATGAATCTGGTGGACAGAAGAGCGAGCGTTGGTACTTTTCAGGTTAAAGTTCAATTTCGTAATCATAAATACGAAACGGCATTAAAAATGCTTTTAGCAGAACGAGATTATCTTGAAAAAAATTTTCCGTATATGAGTCCGACGACAAGGCTTGAACTTGATTACCTTGAGGCAGTACTGCATTTTGCTGTCGGGAATTCACTAGCGGCAATCCGTGTGATAGAAGATGCAATTGCTTTCTCAAAAGTCCATAAAGTTTTTTACCATATTGATGATTTGTATCGGATAACTATCGGTTATGGGCTAGTGAACCATGACGAAGAAAAAATCAATAATTATTTGAAGAAGTTGCTTGGGTATGCTAACTTTGTCGAAGATCCTTTCTATTATGCCTTTAATGATTATACTGAAGCCGAAGTAAGACTTTTTAAACATCAAGATTATGAAGGTGTTATTCGTCTGGTTGATAAATATGTGACGGGTCTGGATGATACCGAAGTACTGAAACCGTATTTTTCCTTAACGAAAGGGAAGGCCTTGTATGGGTTGGGACGATATCAGGAAGCTGTTCAATGGTTGGAAAGAGTTGAAATACCACCATTTTTGCCGCACCCGTTTGACTTAACAATCTTTTATGTGGGAGATTCTTATTTGGCGTTATGTTATTTAGAATTAGGTCAAATTGAAACAGCTTTGAAATTCGCCACAAGGGCAAAAGAAAAAACAACTCCTCTTCCGGATACATTATTCAAATCATTTATTATCGATACGTATAAGAAAATTGTTCAACATATTGTTTAATATTTACGAGTGGGTATAATGCCCACTTTTTTTATACGTTAAGAAAGTATAAATTTCCAGCAAAGAAGCGAATTCGACGTAGTTGGAAATTTTAAGAATTAAGTATAAGTGCTCTTGCGGCTCTGCTCTCGCCTAAAGGCTCGGCAATCACCGAGTTTTCTTTATACGTTAAGAAAGTATAAAAATACAAGTAAATAACTTAGGATTAGTTTTATTGTCTAGCTCCGTGCGCCAGCGACTGAGAAACTAGCTCACCTTTAATGTGCTCCTGCGCCATAGCCTATTCGAGGAAGCAAATCTGTTCCCCTTGCGAGGATGTAGGGCCACAGGTCATGGTCAGACATGCGTTCCAACAGGAGTTTGTACGTTGCTAAACGGGCGCTCTTTACTTTTCTTATATGCCCGGTAAAAGCAGCAGGGATAGTGTGAAAGTGATGATAAAAGGAGAGGTTGTAGGATTCTTATCTTGCAAAATAATTTTAATAAAATTCAGAATTAATTAGAACAAAAAAACAGCATCACCATTCGCTCCTTATACGATCAGTAGTGAATGGTCCAATTGCACAAAATTGGGTTTAGTAAATAAAGAAGGAAATAGGAGATAACGGCCTCCTTTTTTGTACAGGAACCGTGTTATGAAAAAAAGTTAAGGCTGTGTTTATAAATGCAAAGGACCTAATAACTATTCATAGCGGCTAATCACGATTCTATGCAAGGAGCAATAGGCACCCTGTCAAATCTGGGGGAATGAAGCCCACCCTAAACTAGCCAAGTTTTGCAGCCGAAATAATTTCCTTTTGGGTATTCCGGTATGTTTTTGCAGTTTTTTTCAAAATCTCTGAGTACTGCTTCATACTTTGTGTCATTTCTTGAAGATCGTCCATAAATCCTTTAATTTGGTTAACAAAATCTAAGTTATCTTGTCCTTGCCATGCAACACCCATTCGATCAACCTCGCTGAATAGGGACGCATAGATTCTTTCATATTCAAAAGAATGTCGGTCAATTTTTGCTGCTGTTGATTCAAGTTTTGCAGGATCTACCGAAATGGAACGCACCATTTTTTACCTCCTTATAGGCATATCGCAATAGATTCAATACACGTGGTTTTCCTTATTTTCCGTTAAAAAATATACTATAATCATATACTAAATTGAAAAAATTTTCAATATTAGTATGGGTTGTTTGTAAATTATTAGGGCCTAATATGGAAAATTCGATTACTGAATATAGTATTATACATAAAGTTAAGATTTAGATTAATTGGAAATTTTAACAGGAGTATAGGGCCCTGTACCTAAAATGTTTAACACACTTATATACAATCAATATAAAGACAGGCGAGCACAAGCAAATTACCTTTCCGGAGAATGACGAAATGAACATGGATTCACAAGTAATAGATTCCAAACTGACTTGGTTGTGAAAAAAGAAAACGAAGACCTTGGTAATGTTTGAATGGAATATGCTGTTTTGTGAAAAAATTGCTATGCTTAAATTGGAATCGTACTTTTTCATGTCTATGTCATTCACGATTGTGACCATTCAGTTCGTTCGCATCTAATAAATATGGGCAAGTGGACATATACACAATATAGGGGGAGCCTTTTAAACTATGGGTAGTAGAAAATAGCACTTTTTTCCTGATTTAAAACTTAGCTTTATGACTTTTTGACCATTTTGATATTTTTACCCTATTGGTAAAATTTCCATTATAAAGAATTTGCTAAAGGGGTAGGAATTATGGAGCTTTTAGACGAAATTGAAAGGAAAGTACAGCGCGGGAAGTTTTTACTGATGGTGGAAATTTTAGAAGGCTACCGTTCCAATATTCATCAGGCTGTAAACAGAATCGATAGCAGTTTACAAATGTATCAATCCGCAGATAGCTGTTATGCGAATCATTGGGAAGGGGAGACAAGGAACAAGTATGAAGAAATCGCAGCTGAGATTCAGCATATCGGGAATAAAATAAATCAACAAGGCGATCGACTCATAAACGCCATCAACAAAGAGATACGTAGTTTGCTAGCCAAATGTGAGGCCTTACGATGAGTAAAATTAAGGTGAAGTTCGATGATTTGGAGGAGTTTGCGGACAAAATAGGAAAAGTGGATCGGGAATGTGACGAGGCCCTGGAAGCCCTTAACTGGCATTTCACCTCGCTTTTGTCCAATTTCCCGGGTATGCTTCCGGATTCGATCCATGCCTTAGAATATGAATTAAGGTATTCGATTAACGAATACAAAAATAAGCTTGATGAGGCCCAAAGATTAATTAGACTCACGGTTGCAGAAATGGAAAAAGATGAACAAAAGATGGGGAACAAAGTAAGCGAGTTTTTGCTGGAACTCGTCGGATGGAACGACGCACAACGGGTGTTTAGTGAATATGATCCGGTTACCGGTGAGAAGCTTTCTTTTGGCGACCGTCTACTTGCGGGAGGTTTTCTGGCTCTCTCGTTACTTCCCCCGGCAAAAGCAGTAGGGGTTGGCGGGAAAACGTTGATAAAAGGTGCCGATGCAGGAATTCCAGCCCTTGCTAAAACACCGGGAGTGCTCAAGAAAATTCGAAATGTCCTAGACCCAAAGAAATTCCAGCAAGCCTTTCGCTCGGTGTATGATCAGGTAGTAAATGCGCCAATTGCCCTAACCAAGGCTTGGTTTGATACAATAAAGAAAGAGATTGGAGAAATTCGGCTCCCACAGATTAGTCAAGAAGCCTATGCAGGAATCGGTGCTACTGAAAGAACCGTTAAGGATGTGTTTAGTGACGCAAAGGACCTAATCCAACGAATCAAACATAACAAACTAGATGAGTTGGATGTTGGTGAGGCAGGTGGGGCTACTAAGGGTACGGGAGAAACTATCCAAGTTAAGAACATTAAAGATGAAGTAGATATTATTGCTGAAAGAGCTAAAGGTTTGGACTTAACTCTAAGAGAAACTCCATATAAAATCATGGGTAGTAAAAAAATAAAACAATTAAATGAAAAGGTGAAAAATAGAACTATCACAAAAGTAGAATGGAAACAATTGATGTGGAACAAGAGATTTAAACGCAGAAGAGATAACGGTGTAGATGACTTCTGGGAACAAGAAAGAGAACGCTTGTTAAATGGAGAAGCTACGAGGGTATGGACGGAGAAACAAGCAAAAGACATAATAAATGGTAAGGCGCCAAAATATGAAGGTAAAACTATGATTGGTCACCATACTTATAGCGCATCTAAATATCCGCAAATTGCCAATAAAGGCGAAATTATATATCCTGTAACATTTAGAGAACATTTGTATCGATGGCATGGTGGTAGCTATAAGAAAAGCCTACCTGGTAAACCACTAAATTATTCAGTTGATAATGACTTTTAAGGAGGGTATAAATATGTCGGTAATTCTTTTAGTGATAGAACAAGATGAAAATCAAATGAAATATTTACCTGTAATAAGAAAAAATACAAATTTAGGATTTTCTGAGATAAAAAAAAGAATTGGAAATGGAAGTCCGATAATGGAATGTAATCTGTTTAAAGATGATGAGGACGATGCAAAACTTAAAAAACTAATAAATGAATTGATAAATGTTGGTGCGAAGATAAGACTGTTTGATGGTGAATTAGTTAAAAATAAAGAAGTATCTGTTGAATACTTGATGAATAGATTTGATAGATATGAAGAAATACAAAAGCAAAATGAAATGTTAGATGATTTAATGTACGGTGAAGATTGATTTGTGGGGGGGTTATGTAGAGTAGTGAAAATTAGTTAAGTCCGTATAATTGTAAAAAGGGTTATCTGAATATGAGAGATTATTGAGTATAGGAGCTGTTTTTCTGGAGGGGCTTGCCGCCACCCTAGAAAAACAGCGGGATTTCATTTCTCTCCCCGTCTTTATCATTTTTTCATAGAGAATGAGCCGGAGCCCATCATCAAAGTTAGAATAGACTTAACGAAAACAAAATTTTAAAGGTGAGATTCAGGGATAGTTCAATTACAGATTACTCTAGATGAACAACTTTTGTATCACAAAAAGTGCCTGTAACCATCCAAAGTTTATTGATTTTTGTAACATGAAGAGCCACTACTTAGTTTTGGATGTCCGGCACATAGATTATAATAGACTTTAAAATAATAATTCTTAAGTCTCAATTCTTACCCAGAACCAATTTGCACTTTTTTTACCACAAATTTGGATATGTTTACTCAACTTTCGCACCTAAAAAATAAGCATGAATCATTGGTTCATTGGTTTTATTGAAACCAGAGTTTATCAAATATATTCGTTGACAAATTTAAATAATCATGAAAAAATACCTCGTTTTTTGATATAGTGTAATTGACCAAAAACACTACCATACAGAAGAGATGTCCCCTATATGATAAACCAAAATAGCCAATTTAATCAACTATTATTTCAAAGTCAACTAGAACAGTGGATATCCAACCCTTCCTAGTTATATCAAGGCTTATTTGCCAATTTCAGTCTGCGAAAGTTGAGATGTTTACTTAAAAATATTTAAACTATCCCATGAATAAACTCCTCAAGTGTTTTGTTTGCCTTTTTTCTAGCCTTCTGAATATAGTATAGCTTTTCCTCCACATCCAGTTTTGGAAGGGAGATAAGATCTGAAATTCTTCTCATTGCAGCGTTGGCATCTTCCAGCAGATAACCAACAGTACTCTCTAGTTTTTTCAGCGTGGAAATGACGCCGTCCTGGATAAAAGCTTCCTGAATATAGCCGTTCGGGTCCGGTTCAAAGGATGATAAATCTTTGCGAATTTTGTTCAGCTACTTGTTGTATTCGGCTAAAAATGACTGCAGGTATAACAGAAGCGGCTGGTGGAAGTCCCAGAAGTAGCCGCGTATGGCATTGCCGGTCTTGCCTTTAAACGCATCTTCCATGTTCACAAACGCATCAATTGCCCAGTTGCATGATTTTGACTCAAATGCTACCAGTATACTAGATTCCCTTGATAAAGACATGGATACCATGGTGCGGTTTGTCCGGCAGATGGAATCGATGGCTGGTGACGGCTCACTTGACATCGCCACTTACAATCCAAAACAGTTTGTCACAACGAATGCCTACCAGAGTCTGGAAGGCGAGCTCATCCAAAAAGCTGGTTTAAAACCGGTTCAAACAGTGAACGGCAAGGACTTTGGCAGATATTTGTCCGTCAAGTTCCATCTCTATAAAGACGGGGCCATGGTAATGGAATACCGGAAGCTCGGCAGCAAGCAGCTCTATTATGAACGGGTGCACGAAATCCCGAAAGAGGCCACACCGGTTTCAGAAAACCCAGATGATCCGCTTTATATGGATATTTGGAACGGCATATATGAAGGCGCCGGGAAAGCAGTCGGTGACACGATCGAGGGCCTGGAATCTTTGGGCAAAGCAGCTTTGGACAAGGACACCTATTTGTCGCTAGGAAAAAAAGCAGCTGATTATTACAACAAACTCAAATCCTCTCCAGCAGCGACTTTAAAAAGCACCGCCCACGAATCAATCGATATGGGTAAATATGTCGGGATAGCCGTCAAAAATGCATTCGAACGGGACGTCATCAACGGTGATGCCAAAAGCCTTGCAGAGTTCTTTACCTACGGCTTACTTCTATTGGAATTCCCTTATTGGCGACAAAGGCCTCAGCAAACTGGGCACAGCTTCGAAAGTTGTCAAGAACGGGAAACTGGCAGAAAAGGCTGAGAAGCTGAGAGTGAGTACAGGACTTCCTTCTCTTGCCAAAACACCGGGAGTGCTCAAGAAAATTCGAAATGTCCTAGACCCAAAGAAATTCCAGCAAGCCTTTCGCTCGGTGTATGATCAGGTAGTAAATGCGCCAATTGCCCTAACCAAGGCTTGGTTTGATACAATAAAGAAAGAGATTGGAGAAATTCGGCTCCCACAGATTAGTCAAGAAGCCTATGCAGGAATCGGTGCTACTGAAAGAACCGTTAAGGATGTGTTTAGTGACGCAAAGGACCTAATCCAACGAATCAAACATAACAAACTAGATGAGTTGGATGTTGGTGAGGCAGGTGGAGTTACTATGGGTAAAGTTAACTCTAAATGGAAATCAGCAGAATTATTAGATGAACTTGCAAATAGTGGTGTAAAATATAACCCTGATGAAGTGATGGCTATTACAAAAACTGCAAGTGGCTTGAAAAAGATAATTCAAATGCAGGTTTTGAACATATATTGCGTCATATAGATGAGTTTGCAGCGAAAGGAATTAAATCAAATGAAATTCCGGATTTGCTTATGGAGGCATTAAGTAAAGGAAAAGTTGTTGGAACTCAAGGTCGAGGAAACATAAGCCCAATTTATGAAGTAGTTTTCAACGGACAGAAACAAAGAGTTGCTATAACTGTTGGAAATAATGGTTTTATTGTAGGGGTAAATTCAAAATCAGTACCATAATAAAAAGGGGAAGAACCGTGAACATTATTAAGATATTTCTGGAATATCAATGCTATCCAATATGGATATATAATGAGCAAGGTGAATTAGTTGATAATGATCTAGTTGAAGAACTTAAGGGTGAAGACGAAATTGATAATATGCTTTTAGAGATACAAAATATATATGATAGCCTTTTTGAAGACAATGCTATCAACTTTGAGTTCAAAGGGTTTTCAAATGAAAAGGCATATTTTTTAGGAATATAGAAAACGCTGTAACCTTAATTAGAGAAAAATTAGGAGATAAGTATCTAATTGAGAATAAGGTAGAAATTTAATAAGATTAAATAATAACCTTGATTGGCTTGATACCGTTCAAGGTTTATTTTCTTGTACCCCGTGACGAATAGTTATTTTTTTTACAGAGATGAGAGTAACCCTTTTTTATTCTTAATGCTTCCTTCAGCTTCTCTATTTGGTTTAAACTTAATTCAACAGTGGAAGGAAAGGAATATGTTGTATAGATAGGTTAATAATATTTCTTGGCTTTTTGTCGTCGACCCTCAATAGTGCACAAACCCCGGGAGGCCGACGACAGTTATTTTGTAAAAATGTGGAAGTATAAAAAATATAATTTTATTCATTTATTCTTTTTACAGTTCTCCCCAATTTTAAAGTCTTGGAAATATTAAAGGATGAGAGGCACGATAATAAGTTAAGCTTGAAAAAGCTAGAAAATTTTCTAGTTAATTGAAAAAAATTATGATATTACAAAAGTTATAATTGGTTACGAATCTGCAACTGATGAGAATACTTTGTTAACAGAAATTAATAATAAAGTAACTAATTATGATAAAGAAATAGAAAAAATACTTTCTTAAATTTATGAGCCTTAAACTACCCTAAGGCTTTTTTTGGCAACTTTTTCATCCTCCTTAACGGGCAGTAACATCCACTTCAAGATTTTTGATCACATTTTACATTCGTTTTTGTTAAGAAAAGCTTAAGAAGTTTCCTTGTTTTTTCTTAAGAAATGAATCTTATACTTTAGAGGATGTTGAAAAGTTCTATTGGTAACCCAAGAACTTATATTGTCAAAAAAAGAAACGTGAAAGGTGGATACAAAAAGATGAGAAAAAAGTTTTTATTTGGCACTTTCGGAATCATTTTGACTGGCGTTTTGATTATGACTTTTATTGGTGAGGAAACTCGAGATAGATTTAATCCATTCATTAAAGAAAAAGATGTTTTTGTTTTGGTAAAGGGTCAAGGAATACCGGACCCTGATTTTCCGCAGAGATATATGTTCAGGTTAAACGGGGTGGATGAATCAGGAGAAATAGATGAAATTAAAATCACTGCTTCTGTTAAAAACTTCCCAAAAGAAAGTTATTTAAAAGCCCATGTAAAAGGCAAATATGTTTATGAGTACGAAGTTGTATCTCAGGAAAACATTCCCGAAAAAGCAATGGAAGTATTGACTAAACAGTAAAAAGTCCAATAACTAATATTGTCATTGAATTTGACACCGATTCGGAAAATGTAAGCAAAGAATAGGAGAGTATATATGAAGAAGTCAGTGATAATTGTTAAAAATGTTCAAAAAGTGTATGGGGAAAAGAGAGGAAATCCATCACATGCATTAAAAGGAATATCTTTCTCGATGGAAGAAGGGGAATTTGTTGGCATTATGGGACCTTCCGGATCAGGTAAAACGACATTACTAAATGTAATTTCAACGCTTGATTATGCAACCGATGGCTTAGTTGAAATTGCAGGTACAAATATTACCAAGATGAGGCAAAGCGAACTGGCTGACTTTCGTTCACAAAAGTTAGGCTTTATTTTTCAGGATTTTAACCTGCTTGAAAACTTATCAATTTATGAAAATATTGCGTTGCCACTATCACTGCAAGGGGTTTCTTCCAATAAGATTGGGACTAAAGTAGAAAAGGTAACAAAGATGTTAAGAATTTCAGACATTCTTTCCAAATATCCTTCAGAGGTCTCCGGTGGACAAAAGCAGCGTGCGGCGGCTGGGCGGGCGATTGTGCATGATCCTGCCATTATTTTGGCAGACGAACCTACTGGTGCACTGGATTCGAAAAATGCCGCAAGTCTTCTGGATGCAATGGCAAATTTAAACGAAGAACAAGGTACATCTATTTTGATGGTCACTCATGATGCTTATAGTGCAAGTTACTGTAAACGTATTTTGTTTATTCAAGACGGAGAGCTGTATAAAGAAATTCACCGTATTCAAATGCCGCGCCATGTTTTTTATAAAGAGATATTAGGTGTGCTTGCAGAATTGGGTACAAAGAAAAGATAGGGAAGGAAATTCGGCATGTTATTTAAACTTTCTATAACAGGATTAAAAGGTAAGCTAAAAGACTACATCGTTTTGCTAGTTGGTCTTGTCTTGTCCATTTCAATTTTTTATATGTTCCAAACATTAGCGTCTAACAAGGAATTTCTGGAAGCAAACGCAACAATTAAGTCAATTGGCTATGTGTTTCAAGTCGGATCATTCTTATTGGCAATCATCACATTTTTTTATGTGTTTTATGCAAACTCATTTTTAATGTCCCTTCGTCAAAAAGAGTTTGGTATGTATATGTTGTTGGGGGCAAAAAAATATAAAGTTGCAATCATTATGTTTATAGAAACCATCTTAATTGGAATGACTTCTTTAGCAATTGGAATCGCCTCAGGTATAGGACTCTCACAAGGAATTGGCCATTTGTTAATGAAGCAACTTAATTTTACTGCAAGTGGTTATCGGGCATTATATGTTCCCTCCATAACAGTTACTTGTATATTCTTTGTTGGATTATTTATCCTATCTGCTTTGTTGAATAGTATGAAATTAGCACGGATGACAGTTCTGGAGCTTGTATACGGAAATACTTACGCTGATTCTTCCGTGATCAAAGGAAAGCTGACCGGAATCACAGCATTCATTTCGATTATTTTATTGGGAATCGGTTACGCATCAATGATTTTTATGGATGTTTTAAAAGAAGCGGGAATCACGATTGCGATGCTTTCGACAACAGCGGGGACATATTTATTTTTTGAATCTGTTTTTCCGCTATTTGTAAAGAAGCTTAAAGAAAATAAAACACACAATGAAAAAGGAATCAATGCTTTTACATTTGCCCAATTAAAGTTCCGAATCAATGGTTTAACAAAAGTTTTAGCTACCGTAGCCATGCTAATTGCACTGGGAGCAGGAGCCATTTCAGGCGGCATGGCTTTTAAAAATAATGTGATAAAATCGGCTGATAAATTTGAAATATATGATACTGTCATTTACAACCCAACAGCAGAAGAAATGAAAATTTTAAATGATATACCATTCAAAGATAAAAATGAATATCGTTATAAAACGGATGATCAATATATTTATTATCTAAAAGCAGAGTTAGAAAAAAACCGTCCCTTCATATATGTTGAAAATGGAGGGAAATATACAGGTAAATTAAAGCGTGTTTCTGAAGACCTGCCATTAGGTGCTGTTTCAAATGATGGACAAGAAATGGATAAAAATACCAAGGTCATCCCGGATGAATGGGTGACTGCGCTAAGAAGGATACAACCTTCCTATTTGGATTATCTTGACAAAACGATAAAAATTGTAGACATAAAAATGTATAATGAACTACAAGGCAAGGAAGGGCTTGTTTTTATCGGCAAAACAGATGATTTTGCTGCACATACACAAGAATGGAAAAAACTTGACGAATTGCAGCTAGAAAAATATAAACATATCGATGCAGACGACATGCTAAGTAAATATAAAATATATAATGAATTTTATACTGTTTCCAGCGGGACGGTATTTATGGGCTTCTTCTTAGGCATTGCTTTCTTAGCTATGATGGCGAGCTGTTTAATGTTTAAAATTCTGTCCGGAGCAACAGCAGATATAACCCGTTATGACATGCTTCGTAAAATTGGTGTCCGCCATGAGTTACTAACGAAGTCAATCTACAAGGAATTTTTCTTAGTTTTTTTGTGTCCGGCTATTGTAGGTATTGCCCACGTATTAATTGGCATGAATATTTTTGGACTCATTGTCATTGACCCGTATTTTCGTATTTGGTTACCTATTTGTATTTTTTTAGTGATTTATACCATTTACTATATGATTACAGTTCAATTATATAAAGGCATTGTTCTTCCAAAAGTAAGATAGAATGATAAATGTATGGATGATGATCCTTTTCGAAAAGGGTTATGAAGGCGCGGCAATCCTCATATTTTTGAAATGCAGATTCAGAAAAGGGACTCAAAATTTTTTAAAGAGAAGTAACTTATCTTCTCGTCGTCAATTTTGAGCGAAAAATGTTCTATTTTGGCGACGAGGCCTGTTCTCGTCACCAATTTGGGGCGGGAAATCCTCATTTTGGACGATGAAATCTAATCTCGTCACCATTTTGAAGTGAAAAACGCTCAATTTTGGCGACGAGGCCTGTTCTCGTCACCAATTTGAGGCGGGAAATGCTCATTTTGGACGATGAAATCTAATCTCGTCACCATTTTGAAGTGAAAAACGCTC
>ERZ1673768.53-NODE-53-length-21228-cov-18.851226_pt1 | contig 21228 bp, 25 predicted proteins | sample MGYA00580142_ERZ1673768 | MGnify/ENA primary metagenome ERZ1673768 (study PRJEB41219, sample SAMN04549649) | soil metagenome | isolation source: soil | place: USA: Texas, La Sal del Rey | collected 2008-06-23 ... | reverse complement strand
TGGTAGTATTATTGTTGACAGTTTTTTTCCATACTAAACTGCGATGAACCATAAATATGTTATCTATTTTTTAGACCTTTTTTCAGTCTTGCAGTTTTAGCAAAAAATATGGTTTTCGTTTAAAAATTTCTTGTCTATTTTTTAGACTTTTTTTCAGGTCATTCAATAAGTTTTTTGTTATACTAATGAAAACGCATTTATTAAATAAAGTGAGAACTAGGAGGCGGTTTAAGATGGCAGAAATAAAAGCAGGTACCAATCAATTTTACATGGAAGAAGACGGGGAAGTCATTGCAAGAATTGAGTACATTCCTTCCGATCTCGACGGTAAACAACAAATCACTATAACCCATACGATTGTGAATGAAGGACATAATGGAAAAGGTTTAGGTAAACAGTTGGTAAATCAAGTGGCGGAATATGCAATAGCAAACCAACTGCATATTATCGCTGAATGTTCTTATGCCAAAAAAGTATTGGAAAACAGTGAGGAATATAAAGATTTACTTCTCTAAATTACTCGGGGGCAGTCGTTGTCCTCTTTTTTTATGGAATTATAGAAAAGAGGAAATATTTTTATTATGATAGTGGTATGACGATTTAAAGGGCAGGAGTACATTATGAACACGTATTCAAGAAAATTAGGGTTATTGCTTGTCATCCTCGGCGCGATATTTTGGGGAATCGGCGGCACTGTCTCACAAAAACTGTTTCAACAATTTGGTATCTCTGTTAATTGGCTAGTCACCATCCGATTATTACTTGCCGGAATTGCGTTATTGGCTATCCAATTTTTTAAAAAAGAACGCGGCCAAATCCTTCGTGTATGGAAAAACAAACAGACTTCCATACAATTAATTATCTTTGGGTTGCTCGGTATGCTGGCAGTCCAATATACATATATGGCATCCATCAGCCATGGTAATGCGGCAGTGGCTACACTTTTACAATATTTGGCACCTGTCATGATTATTATTTATACCGTTATTCGCAGGCAGGCCGTTCTTACCGGGCAAGACGTTATCACGGTTTGCTTAGCCCTTATCGGAAGTTTTTTATTATTGACAAACGGTTCGATATCTAAACTCTCTGTACCAATGCCGGCCATTATTTGGGGCGTTTTATCCGGTGTGGCACTCGCCTTTTATACATTGTATGCCGTCCCGCTTATCAAGCAATTCGGTTCCCTTGTTATCGTTGGTTGGGCCATGATCATCGGCGGTGTTGCTCTCAGTTTTATCCATCCGCCTTGGAGAATACATATAGCAACTTTCAACTTTGAAATCGTAATGTATCTCAGTTTTGTCATACTGTTTGGAACAATGTTAGCCTTCTGGTTTTATATTGAGAGTTTGCAAAGCTTAGAACCAAAGGAAACTAGTTTACTAGGTAGCCTTGAACCATTAGCCGCCGTGTTGACCACCGTCTTCTGGTTGAAAGTACCGTTTGGATTTTTTCAATGGCTCGGCTCTCTGTGCATAATCGGCATGATTTTATTATTAGCATTAGTGAAAAAACCAGTTTTAAAAGAAAACAGCTCAAACTATGATGAAAAAGCATTCCACAATTAATAGTTTGCATCGTGGAGGACTTTTTTCCATGCATATAATGAAAAGACAAGTGGAGAATGTTGTTGTAGGCGTGAACCAAATCGTTTAACAAGCTAATTTCATAGGTGAACTCTGATGTATTATAGTCCTTAAACAAGGCAGAATCATCGAACGCGGCAACCATGAGAAGCTGATTGGAGAAAAAGGCAAGTACTATCAGCTTTATACCGGGGCGTTTGAGTTGGAATAGAGAAACTTTATGAATTTGGCAAAAAACCATCGGAGGTCCGGGTTTTTTTTGTCACGCGAGCTATTTGATTCATCTTAACCATTTTCTATTTCACTAGAATGATCGCTCATTGGCCCCACATCCTCATCACTAGTTACTTGAAAATCACACCAATGATAAAACGACCCTCTACAACTGATAATGTGGAGGGTTTGCTTCACCTTTTATTTGAATATGGAATCTACATATCGGCGCAAATTTATTATACCCTGTACTTCTAAACTATTTTAATACTTATTTCTTAAATTGTATAAATTAATGTTCAGCATTATATTTGTCGATACCTTTTTGACCAGCAGTCAGATGCTTTGTGTGAAAAGCAGCATTATTATATACAGATTTTAGTGTTTTCGCATGATTTCGGGTTGTTCCCATTATTGCAATGGAATTTGCCATTGGTCTCATCACAAATGTAGGCTTAACATTAGTAACAAACCTAAACAAAAGATTTTCATTTATTGAAATTGCTTGATTGTTAACTAACGAGTTAATCCTATCAACAAAATTCTTTAAAAAAATACAATCACTGGCTGATAAGTTTTCTCTATTAGCAATTTTATCAAAGTTGACTTTTAACGTGTTATTCCCAGCAAGTAAAACGAACTCCCTATTTTGAAGTAAAGCTGCATATGCTTCTTCATCAGACTGAATACTATTTATAACCAAATCTTTTGCATAGTTGTAAGTTCTTAGGAAATAAGCATTCAAATCTTCAATTTCACTATTTATAGATTCTGCATCCACCCCTTCAACTTTTTTATTAATAGATTCGTTATTTGATTCTGCAGCAAAAGCAAAGTTAGGAGTAAAAATAGGCAAAGATAAAACTAATATGAAAATTTTGCAAAACTATTTCTAGGACTCATATAATATTTCCCCTTTTTTAGTCATATAAAGGCATAAAAGCATACAAAATAAATAAAGTGTAAAACATAAAAACAATAGAAATGATATATCCTATAAACACAGCATAATTTAAAGGTTTAAATTTTTTTAATATAATACAATTTTTTTGTAAAGAATATAAATGCTATTATACAAGAAATTAATGTGATTAAATTCACAATACCTATAGGATAATATCCTAAATAAACTCGGCTGGTAATATAAATGAAAAATATGGCCAGGTAAAAAAAGTCAATTATGCCTAACCAAATAATCCCTTTTTTTACATTCATAGCATTCCCCTTCCTTTATTCGGTTAAAAACAAATTATTAAAAATAATTAAGGTATTTAGCACCCTATACTGATATTATAAACATAGGTTATGAAAAGTAAATTTAACAATTAGTGAGTAAAATGATTCCTAAAATACATCAAATGCTGTCAACTTACACAAACGGAATGAATTTTCGGACCAATAAAAGTTATTAAAGGAATCGTAGTATTACATAATAATTCCTGATGATATGATTGTTTTAGGGAAAACGTAATTCTATACTTTAGCCAGTCTTTAGTTATATGCTTTTTTCCAATATACGTGAAATAATGACTATTAATCTGATTAAATCCTTCAACAGAATGCAAAATCCACTTGATTTACATCTATACTTCACTATTTTCAATCACTTCTAATATCTCATTCGCCCTCAAAAAAACTTTAAACAAATCCGGATTATCGAACTTGCCAAACACGAAAAAGTAATCTAGGAAAAAGGCAAGGATTATCTGCTTAAATCGCACCTTAACAGACAGTAAGTTCCCCTCCTCAAGATTTTCGAGTATACAATAAAGATATTTGGGGAATAAACTGCCAGTAAAGGCCTGATTGGTTCAACATAAAGGACTTCCACTGATGAAAGTTTCACTTTATATACCAGGGGGTATGAACTTAACTAGATCGCGTGTGGCCAAAAAACCATCAAACTTCAGATTGTTCGACGGTTTTCGTAACTTTGGACTAATTATTAATCAAAACGATAAACGATGATTTTCTTATAACTTAACCTCTTCTCCTTTAACGCTCATTGGTCCGATGTCTAAATCATCTGCTACATGAATTCCACCAGACACGAAGAAATTAACTCCCAATAATAGTAATACGATAATTAATAACTTTTTCATTCCCTTATTCCCTCCTGTTTTGATTTGTTTGTAAGGCTAACTTATATAATAAATTAGCTTGTTTATAATGACTATAAGATTCATAAATATTGGCAAACAATTCACTATATCTGACTGTAAGTTTCCAGTCTTTTATCGATAAAAAATAATTGATGCTTGACTTTTGTATATTTATAATGTTATCAATCGTAAGGTTATCATCGGTAATTGTTTCAAATATTTTTAATTGGATCTGATATTTTTCAGACAACCGACTATCTTCCTCTGCCTGCTTCGACTTCAACCAAAGTCTGGCAGATTCAATATCCCCTTTCAAATAATAAGTTCGAATTAAATTTAACTGGATTTTGCTTTTGTTATCGTCATTTACATATTTTATCGCTTCTAAATAATAATTGATTGCTTCATTGTACTTCCCTTGATATTCATAACAATTGCCCAAGTTATTACTAATTATATATAAATATTTATTCTGATCTTCCTTTGGCAGATAAATGAGGATTCGTTCTGCTAAGCGATATGTTGCAATGGCATCGTCCCATTTTCTTGAATTATTGTAGCAGGTACCAAGAATAATATGGCATGCCAAGGCTCTTTCCAATAAATACTCGTCTTTAAAAATTTTCAATGCTTTTTCTATGTAAATGAGCGCCTCTTCGTAACAGTAAATATTTTTCAGACTAAGAGAAAAATTATAGTAAAAGATTCCTAATTCAAATCGATTTGCCAAATTTTCGTAACCGACAAGTTGTAATAATTCCACCCCTGCTTCTACAGCTTCAGAAAATTTATTAGTTTTAATATAATATAGTAATAATACATTGGTATATAGGAAAAAGGTTCGGTTATTTGCAACTTTGATAATTTGTTTTAAATTTTTAAGAACTTTACTGACTTCAGTTAAATCATCATGTTCCAAAAGATAACGGCAATAAACGATTTCAAATTTGATTGAAGTACTACCACCGCCTATGATAGATAGACCCTTAAGTTCTTCAATATTTACTTCATACTCTTCTTTATTCAGTAAACTATCATACCATTTTTCAATTTTTTCATCGATGTGCTCAATACTTTCGAGTAGCTGATCATAAGCAATGCCTAATCTTTCAAATAGTAATATGTAAATTTCTTCATCGGCAACCACATGATTATTCTCGATTCTACTTAAATAAGAAGGAGTGCAAATTCCGCGGCATAAATCGTCTTGCCTAATATTTTTTTCTATTCGCTTTAATTTTAAAAAACTACCCAAATTATTATTCATATGGATCACCTGAACCTAATTTACCAAAATTTCAAACATGCATATCTCAAAATGATTATATCATATTGTTTCATATAAATTAATTGTGTAAGTTGATAGTTTTTATTGTTATTATTGACAATTCTTACCCGCTAATTGTTAAATTTACTCTTTATAAAATTCCACTTATAATTAATGTAAGGGCTGCTGAATGTTTATACGGGTTTGTTCGTTAGGCGAAGGAATGGCAACGACTAAATTCACTAGAGTATCAGTAATGAATATTAGTCTATCAAACCCATCGATTTTTATATTTCTTCTCTCAATAAAATTAGTCAATTTTCAAATGCATTTCATTTAAAGACTTAATTAAAATCCTGTATATAGTGTTCGTTCTATAATCTTAATACTTTATCCAAATTCCATCCAAAAAATAGAATTCTAATACTTCAGCAGCTCTTAACTTTTTTATTTTGTCAGAAGAAAAAGTATCTGCCATATGAACGATTTACACGTAAAAACTGGCAACTATTTCTTTTGCAAGCACCGATAATCCTTCATATGAACATCAAGAGATAATTGTATTAACGGTTCACCAACAATCTATCAGTTTAGACTTCAACCAAATAAGGTTAATCCCCCCCCTGCTCATATTTATGAAAAGAAACTCTTTCAAGAATAACATGTAATCGATTAAGGTGATCGATATATAATACATCCATACACTCATATGCACAAATTTTTAAAACCGTTAAGTCTCATTTTCCAAACTATTTGTCATCTATTGTTTTTTTCTTATAATAGGAAAAAATTTGGATAATGAATAATGCTAGTATTATCCAGAAACCGCCCTGAGAAGTAGACAAACCATTTTTTGATTTACCAAAAATTATCGTTAATAAGACTAATAAAATAATTAGGTATCCAGAAAATATTATTTGACTTAATTCATTATGGGAATTGGAACTGCTACTAATGGTAACAAACACACCCAATATTATTAACATTAGCCAATAAAGCCATCCATTAAAATCGAAAAATAAATTTGGGATAAAATCCAGTATTAAAATAATTGTAATTAAAATGATGCTAATGATTTCAAATAATCTTCTTTTCATTTTGTGTTCTCCTTCGATAAGCTTAATTTGGTCATCATTCTAATATGACGTACGGCTAGAAACATAGATTTGCTTGTAAACCACACATCCCTTTCAAATAATTAGGAACTTAGGGAAATTATACCTAATTTTTATTAATTTGTATATTTAACAATTACATTAAATTTTTTTGACTTATTTGTTTTTAGAAACCTAACTTGAGAAATTCATAAATAGTTGATTTTTTATGTATTGTCTATAATTATTGGCTGACGTGAGAATTATCATAGGTTTAGGTTTATCTACCATATAATATTCTTTTTTGTTTAACGACAAAAACAGACTGACGATAAATCTTCCAATGAGCTTCATCTATTATTAACGAAAAATTTAAATTTACACAAGTCAACCAAAGATTTATCTATTTAGCTCCAAAATAAACTAAGAATTACGAAATTTACAATTACCAACATTTAAGCTATCATTAGAGGTAGATACTAGTATCGAAAATTAAATTAATAATATTTTAAAAAGGAATGGGAGGAATAGGGTAATGAAAGGTAAAAAAATTATTTTTTCAGTTTTATTGACAGGTGGCATTTTTTTAGGAATGGGGAACTTTGGTAGCGCTGATGCAGCAACACTAACGGAGAATGATCGTGAGATTGTTCCATACATTTTACCAACGACAATTGGTATGTCACCGGTAAATGTAAGGGAAAAAGGAAGTTCTTGGAACGGTACATTTACACTCTCATTTGGTGGAGGTAATGGCACATATCGTTGGAATTTTATTTCAGGTGATGGTGCACCACCACAGTCTGGTACAATAAATGCTTATTCATATACTGTAAAGCACACCTATTCATTAGGTTCACTATCGAAAAACACATGGTACCCACGAGCAACTGTTTCTTCTGCAGGCACCGATAGTGTAGGCGGTAAAGTGTATTTATACAGATAAAAATAGGGTAAGAGGGCTATCTCGAAGTGCTATTCTCTTTTTAAACAATCAATGGTATGAAACGCTTGGGATAGCCCTCTTTCGAATAGAGGGGACTTTCATGATAGAAATAAAAAATGTGACGGTCGCATATCAAACACAAACGAATCAATCAATATTCGTTTTAGATGATGTGTCAACTACGGTAGAAACGGGACAATGGGTATCGATTATTGGGCCATCTGGCTCGGGGAAGACTTCTTTTCTGAAATTAATCGGCGGATTACTAGTGCCGGCTAAAGGAACTGTGGTCATTGACGAAAAGAATATCTATCAAATGAAAGAGAATCAAAAGAAATCATTCCGGCACACAAAAGTTAGCTTTGTCTATCAACAGTTTCGTCTACTTCCACAGTTTTCTGTTTTGGAAAATGTAATGCTTCCACTCATCCCTTACAATAAAAGGAGTTTAATTCAAAAAAAGGCAATACAAATCATTGAAAAAATCGGCTTATCGCATCGAATGAACCATTTACCAAGCGAGCTTTCGGGTGGTGAACAACAGCGAGTTGCAATTGCTCGTGCATTGATAACAGATCCGGAAATATTATTATGTGATGAACCGACAGGAAACCTAGATTTTGTAAATCGGGATAATCTTTTGATGTTGCTTGAGGAAATCCATCAAGAAGGTCATACAATCATTTTAGCTACTCATGATGAAGTTGTAGCGAATAAAGGACAGCGGATTATCGAAATTGCAGATGGGACATTGAGAGAAAAGGAGTTGCACCATGATTAAGTATGCATGGACATCCGTAAAAAACAATAAATCAAGTTCGGCACTTTTCATTATTGCAATGATCGCTATTTTAACAGTTAGTACAATTAGTCTTCACTCAATTAAAGATATTCAAGCACAAGTAGATGATGATATTAAACATTTTGCACGGGGAAGCTATGACATACTGGTCCGCGCTAAAGATAGTCAGACACCCGTTGAAAAAACGTTAGGTGTAGTAGAAGAGAATTACTTAGGAGCAGGAAATGGTGGAATCACAATTGAAATGTGGAAAAAGATTCAATCTATGAAAGAGATTGAAATTGCCGCACCGGTTGCTTCATTAGGTTATTTCACTGGATTTTCTCGGACTGTAGATTTTCCTTTTCCTGAGTCTAGTAGTTTACTGAGTGCCTCGTTCATCACCTCAGATGGAATTCATGAATATCAATGGGGTGATAAAAAAGAGACATTTTACTTAAAACAAGATGGATATTTTGATGGTTTTGATTCTTTAAAGGACTTTAAAAGACGAACGGAAACTTCCGTCAGTGGTGAAAAGCCTAGATTTATGATTCCCCAATCGTTTCATCTTGTTATGGGCATAGACTTCGAACAAGAAGGAAAATTAACTGGTATTCCTTTTAATGAATTAATTCGGGAATTAACGCCTGAGGAACAAATGTTCATGTTGTTTGCAGAAAAGGCAGCAATCATAAAGGTTTTGTATTTGAAAGACCCGAAAATTTCTGTGAAAATAAATATAAACATCCAAAACATTCCTTGGGAAACAAAAGATACACTTGCATTGAAAGAAAAATTGGGTATATCTACTTCCCATGATGGTATGTTAGAATTTGTAGATGATGAAGCAAGAAAATCGATTATTGAATATTTATCTAACTTAGAACCAATATCTAATACGTCGTATACATTTGACTTATCTAATCAAGTCACACCCTTTTATTTCGAACCATTTTCAGTGGACTATAATGGAAACATATCTCCATCTGAAAATTACGCTACTTCAATTAGTGAATCAAGTCAATTTTATTCTACAAGCCCGGTTGAATATCAAATAAAAAAGGATTATTTAGCTGTTAAACAAGTTGGAGAACAAGATCATGTACCAACTTACCGTGAAATCAAAAAACACGGACAACCAGGATATTATAATACAACTGCTGTACCATTTTTATTCGTTCCAATTAATGCCTTTTCAGCGAAGGAATATGAAAAATCCTTAGCAGCAAGCCCACTAGGGATTTATCATCAAGCACCTACAACGACAAAGGATGGAACAGTCGTCCATGAAACAGCAGTTCCGGGGAGTTTCATTTCCTCACCGGCCCACGGATTAATTGATATTAATGACACAGTTCATATTAAAGGTGAAAAACCTATTGATGCTATTCGTATAAAAGTAGCCGGTATTCACCAATACGATGAAGAGGCAGAGAAAAAAATCCTTCACGTCGTTGAACAATTACACAAACTTGGCGATTTCCATATTGATATCGTAGCCGGTGCCTCGCCAAAAACGATGCAACTTGATGTAGAAGGAATCGGAATGGTAACCCAGCAATGGACAAGTTTAGGTGCTGCTGCCAAGATAACCGATGGATGGAATCTATCTAATATGTTAATTAGTGGATTATTTATATTGGTAGGATTCATTTATATTTTGAATCGAATCTTCTTTTGGAAGAATACAAGGAAAAATGAAACAAAAATTTTAACGGATATTGGTTGGAGTGACAGGCATATCAACACTTTTCACTTTTTAGAACTTGGGATTCTGGGGGTTATTGCCACTTTTATTAGTTTTATTATTATGTGCAGTTTCATTTATTTTCAACTTCTCGATGGATCATCATTGTTATTATTGTCTGGTATATGCTTCCTTTTTGGATTCATTATTTTTATTATTTGTTTAAAACCATCAAACTATCAATTAACGATTAAACAAGGGGCTCCAGGTAAGTCAATATTTGTTCGGAATCTTTATTACTACAGAAAGTTTATTGTCTTAACTTTTATTCAATTAGTGATTATCACGATTTTGCTCTATTTCGTTATTGGATCAATTTCAACAACAAGTAGCTTGACATCCGATACCAATCTCGGGTCCTATATTTATAATGCTATCTCCTTTTCCTTATTGCTAATAATGGTTGTGTCTGTTATTTTAGCGGTAATTACAGTGGCGGAGAGTAATACTTCTTTCTTAACTTTGCGGCAGACAGAAATGCTTACACTCCGAGATATCGGGTGGAAACGGAAGACTATTCAGCGCTTATATTTAAAGGAAACGGCAACATGGACTGCTTGTAGTATCTTTCTTGGGACAATCCTTGGTATTTGTTTGTTCGTTATCACATTTGAATTTACTCTTTTTATGACCTTAATAGCCTTACTGATTAGCGTTGTTTTATATGGAATTGTATTAATAACATCCTATTTTGTCATATCAAAGCAAATTCATTCATCAAGGATATTTCTGTAATAAGGTAGTTTTAGTGATCCGGACTTATTGGTCGCGTTTTTCCTGCCTCAGTGTAAAAGGAGGCAGGATTATTTTTTAAATGTATCTATTACTACCACACGCTTAATAAATTTCCCTCTATAGTTCTTTTTCTATCATTTCTAATACTTCATTGGTTGAAAAAATGTTATTGTTTTGTAGTGCGATCATCATGATCATTTTATAACTTCCGGAAATACCTTAACGAAACGTAATCTTCCCCTTCTGCATTACCATAGCTTGCACGTTCATGTTGAAAGACAAATCCCCTTGCCTCATAGAAAGGAATTCCCTTCATATTGCCCTTTGCAACGGAAACCCATTGTTCAGTAGCGTTAAACTCTTCTTTTTGCTGTTTCGTAATGGCGTCCAAAATCATTGTGCCAATTCCTTCATTGCGGCGACTCGGGTCAACATAGAGTACATAAAGTTCCCCTGTCGTTTCATCAATCATTCCGCCGCCACCGGCACCGACGACAACATTATTTTCAACAGCAACAAAATAACCGCCCCAATTACGGTCACTATGTGTCACTTCCTGTAAAATCCGTTCATGGTTATAAAACTCCTCTACAATTCTCTGAATACGTTCTTTCGTAAGCAGTTCTTGATACGTTGCCCAATATCCTTCTGTACAAACTTTTGCTATGCCTGCAACATGGCTTTCGTCTGCTTTACATATTTTTATCACTGAATTCTCCCCCGTCAATTAAAAATAACCAAATCCGCTTGCCGGACCGGTTGCCCCGTTCTAAATATTGTTCTTCTTCCGGCCGATAACGCTTGCTCTTTCAACAATGTAATCATCCAGGTGAAAAGCGGTATTTTAATTTCTGCTTTATAAAGTTGCTTGCTTAATAGATTGGCAGCTGTTGATTTTTCCGAGCGGTTAATACCCACAATCAATCTAGTTTCACCTTTTTAAAGCTTTTTCGAATTTTAACATTACTTCTTTAGCTATAGCTTTGATGTTTTCAAATATTCTATTAGAAGGATTTATCTACATACGAACCTTTTTACCCTTACAAATCCAATGCTAATCGCACCATATCCCTACATTGAATGCCATTTTCAAAAATTGGCTCAGGGTAATGCTTCACGAAATAATCGCGGTCAATTCCGGTTATTCGGAAGCCGCATTTTTGGTATAGAGCGAGCTGACCAATACTTGAATTTCCTGTTCCGACTTCGATGATTTCATATCCTGAAGACCTTGCTTTTTTTATGGCATCCATCACCAACCACTTGCCAATACCCAGCCCCTGTTCCTTTTCGTCAACAGCAATATTAACTAATTCAACAGTTGCCGGTCTAGTCCGTAATAGGATATAAACACCAATGATCTGGTTTTCTTTTTCAGCAATAAAGCATTCTCCCCGTTGAATATATTCCTGAACATGTTCCAAGGAAGGGTCTGCCAATAACAACAGGTCCATTGGTGGGGTTTCATTGATATTAAGTTTACGAATAATCATCTATCTATTTAACAAACCTCCTGATTAACCCATTTTCCTGTTCTTTTGTGCTGCACATTGCTGTTTTTTTAATCGGTTAAATTTTCTTGGATCATGATGCCTTGTTGCGGATTTTTCTCTAATCCGCTTAATCGATTACCTACCTGTTTCATTGAATTTATTTTTTGTCCACTGTCATCCTAATCAGTTTTTGCTTAAAATTTTTCACTTCTATCGTACTGTAAACGACACAAATCCATTTCAATAAATGATTATTCCTAAGAACAACGTCAAATAAACCATTCTCATTAAAATGGAATTTTTGCAGTGACCGGATTGTATCAATTGGTTAAGACGGTAACACCAACGAAATTTAACGAATGATAAGAAATTAGCAGAAACGTCTACTGATCCATCCGATCGAATGCGATTCAGTTTTGGAGGAAAACATGTTCGCATCACTCCCGTTGTACCCTCTTCAGGTAACTCCGAGAGAGACAGGGCGCAAAAACAAATGGTCTCTGGAAAACGCAAATGCTTGTAGAAATCCATTCAAAACGAACATAGCAAGATTTATTCAATTTCAAATGCTTCCGATTTCATTCAATGATGAGCTCTTATGCAAAAGACCGGGGAAGCCATTGAATACCCGGTCTTACTTTGAAAAAAACTCTTCTGGATTCTATTTCCTTTTTCTCTTGTAAATCCGCCAATGTCATGGCTACTTCACACCTTTCCGGAAACAATGCTATCTTTCCGAAGTCATGAGTCACTCAATGCTTTAAAAATTTTTTAACCTCATCCAAACTTTGGTATTTGAATATATTTTGGAGGATGTTTTCTAATGTTGCAAGATCTGCTTGCCTAATGTTTTCCTTTAGGTGTTCCGGCAATGCACCAAATTTTTCTGTTAACTGATTCAAGGCGGTTTTGGCCAAAGCTTGGGATGCTCCTTCTTGTCTTCCTTTTTCCAACCCTTCTTTAATGCCTTTTTCCAACCCTTCCTGCATGCCTTCCTCTCTCAAGATATCCGCCAATGTCATGGCTACTTCACTCCCTTCTGGAAATGTCGTCTCAATTTGCTGCACGATTTGTTCCATGTCTTTCTTTGTTAAGTCGCGAACAGCATTGAATACATATCGCAACGTTATCTCGAAAAATTCAATTCCTTTTTGTTTATCTTCTATCTCTTGCAATGCGTGACTGGCCTCATAAAAAGACTGTAGAAATTCTTCAGTACTTTTTGTAGCTACATCACGGAGTAGTTTCAACATAATTCGTAGTTGGGCATTTCCCTTTATTTCCTCATCCGAATAATCAGAGAGGTCATACAATAGGTAGTGAAAGTTTGGCAAGTATTCTTTCACATGTTGTGGCATTTCCTCAAAACCATTTAAAAACCCTCCTAAATGGAGCGGAAATCTCCATTTACTCTCGCCATGATAGACAACAAGGGGAATTACGATTGGCAGCTCGCTTACTTCTTCCTTTTTCATTTTCGTTTCCCATATTTCCGCCATGTATTTCAGCAGTTGTATGGCAATAGCTTTATCCGGATAGCTTTTATGTTCGAATAGGAAAGAGATGTAACCTTCTTTTCCGGAAATCACCACCCGAAACACCAAATCTGAAAAATAATCCTTGAACTCCTGATTGACAGAATTAAGATAGATTAAAATACAGAAAAAAACTTTGGACTAGTTTTTTTGTCTAGCTCCGGTCCCCAGCGACTAGCAAACTTCGCTCCCCTCCACTACGATAAGTCAACATCGGCTCGTGCCTCCCCGTGTTTCCTTTTCCTCGAAAAAGCTAATCGCTTTTTCTTCGTGCGATGCCTATTCGAGGAAGCAAATCTGCTCTCATTGCGGGGGGCTCCAGTTTGTACGTCGCTAAGCGGGCCCCTCCGCTTTTCTTTTAAAACTATCTTTTTGTACTTCTATTGTGTCCAAATCAATCACTTGCAATATGTTTTTAGGCAGGTAATGGTGTAGGAATTCTTTTGCTGTCGGAACATTCCCCATTATTTCTCTAAAAAATTTATCATGCGGGTTTTGTACTTTCATGAAAAGATTCCCCCCTTTCCATCCCTTTTCATGTAAAAATTCTTATCATTATTATACAATCTGGTAATGGTATTCACTAGTGGTACAATGAAAAATTTCCACCTTAATTCTTCGGATCTGGGTGAAATTCCGTTCGGTGTGGTTGAGGATAACCTCTAGCCCGTAGCTTATTTTCATGATATGTAAACAATTGCGAAAATAAAATTCTGGATGGATGAATGATGACTCACCATTTACTTTTGAAATGTATGTATTAACTGGTTTTTTATGGGAACGAATAGTGTTGTGAAACATTTGAATGTACAATCTCTATATTGTTATCGAAAGAAGCAGGGAATTTTCTTACTGTCACCATTATTTCTCTACTTTTATCATTGAAATTTGAAGCTACTAGAATAAAATATACTTTTTATCACAAAATATCGATAGGAACTTTTTAGACCTGGATGGAGTGACTTTTATGAGGAAAAATAATGCTAAAAATTCCTTTTATGATAAGGAATTGACAAGATTTGAAAATACAAATGATACGGAGTCTCCAATTTCCGAAGAACTGTCTGACGGTGGCGAACGAAATTGGATGGCGGAAGAACAATTACAGCAGCTTCTTAACGAGGAGGGTTAACAATGGAACAAAAGGACTTTGAAAAAATTTATAATGATTATGTTAACCAAAATTCAAGTAGCAACGGAAGTGAACAGGAACAACAGTCCGAGAAAGAAAAAATTGTCGCCGTCCGCAAAAATGAAGATGGCGATATAATTGCGTTTAAAACAAAATCCGGTCGTGAACTCGATTATGTCACTGCTCTAGAAGAAGCCAAGGCCGGAAAAATTAGTCATATTGATGTTTTCCATAAATACGGACGGGACATCATTCGAAGTGAGCCGGATGGGATTGAGGAAAATAATCTTGACAACTTGCCCTTATTTTAGAGGGCAAGTTTTTCATTTTAAAACCAGATTGTTTCTTGCCATGATCGAAAAAAATGAAAAACAATATACCCTCTCCTAATCAGAAGCAAAATATTGAAAAGACTTGCTCCAATAACAAGGCCAACTTGAAGTAAGTTATATCATGCTTTTTCTTATTTTCTCAGGAATCATAACAACTTCTGTTTTTAAGTAAACAGGTTTAAATGTTTCATCAATACATTCATCCCAAAACTCTAAATGCTTTTTATCTATCCAATGGTTGGATTGCTCTACTTTCTGACCACCTTCCCCTTGTACTGAATACCAATATAAATATTCATCCCCATTTATTTTCTCTCTAAATATTGTTTCTACAAACATTTTTTCATCTTCAAGGGTGATAAGGACATCTTTCATATTTTCATTTAAAAATTTTAACCATTCATCTACGTGTTGTGATTTGCCTTTTTTGACTTTAAATTTTGTTAATTCTACATTCATTTTCCTATTCCTCATTTTTGTTAATTTTCTTCTATGTTTGACTGAAATTTTCCAAGGTGAAAAGGTCATATTAATCAATCCTTGGTGCGACAAGTTCCACTTTTATCCGATCGGGATCTTCAAAAAATACGGCATAGTGTTCTTTTCCCCCGGCAAATGGATGCCTGTCTTCATAAAGAATTTTTATCCCTTTTTCTTTTAATTTCCTTGTGATATTGTCAACATGCTCCCGTGATTCCGCATAAAATGCTAAATGATTTAACCCCACTCTGCTACGATGATAGGAAACATCTAAAAATCGTTCTTCTGTTTGGACAAAGACCAAGTAAGTATCTGCTAACTTCCAACTTTTCCCATTTTCCCATTCTTGAAATGGTGTGTAGCCTAATTCCTCAAGAAACCAGCCCCAAAAGGCAATAGAACGGTTTAAGTCTGCAACATTAATTTCTACATGATGAAGCAAGCCAGCTGCCATTCAATTATCCTCCTATTAAAAATTTCTTTACTTTTCACCTATAAGAATCATGAGTCGGGCTGAACAAGTCTTCCTCTGAGTTCCTTACAATAGAAAAATGCTCCACATTATAATGACCATGCAACGTGTGATTATGATGCTGTATAATTTGTTCTGCAGGCAAAATATCAGTACCCTTTGTTGAATGTCCATCACCGATTAATGTGACATCAAATCCATTAATCGTTGCTGTTCTTACTGCACTATCAATACAATATTGCGTTTGACACCATTTTTGCCTTTCATAATATTAAAAAGCGAAAAAATAAAAATGACAATACTCATTAAAAAAATTGCTTCAATTTCTGACAATAATTAAGAAGATAGTTTCCCCCATAATCTTTTATGATTAATGAACAAGGAGGGATTCTATGTACAAGCAACTACTTATTAATAAGAAGATTCGTTATTACTTACTAGGTGGAGGAGTATCCAAGTTGGGCGATGTCTTAACCGGGATGGCTTTTCTTTTCATTACCTATGATGTAACCGGGTCGTCCCTACATACGACAGGTATGGCGATTGCCGAAACGTTGCCCTATTTATTTTTCGGATTAATCGGTGGGGTAACGGCTGATTGGTTGCCAAGAAGAAAATTATTGATCCTTCTCGACCTTTTGCGTACACCACTTCTCCTTATGATCGTTTGTCTTTATTACTTGGATATGTTGAATTACATGATTTTACTTATCATAAATTTTCTCATGCAAAGTGCCGGTTGTTTTTTCAACCCTGCTCATCGAACCGTCTTGGCATCAATTACCACCGAGGCAGAAAGAGTCACAGCAAATAGTGCCAATGATACATTATCCCGAGGTGTAACGGTTCTTAGCCCGGTCATTTCTGTTTGGTTACTAAATACGTTTGGCGCAATCCACTTCTTTACAATTGATGCCATTACCTTTCTTATCAGTACCTATTGTATTTTAAAAATCGACTTAATAGATAAAAAAATGTCGCTCCTCGTCATAAAAAAATAAAAGCGGCTTTGTTTGCAATCTTTGAATTTGTTCATTGGGTTCGCAAGCAAGTTACTATAAAAAAATTATTTCTATTTACCTTTATCACAGTCTTTTTTAATACATGGGTATGGGAAGTTGGCATGCTACTGGCTTTATCCAAGATGAGTCCTGCAAGTGAACAACTCTATAGTATTTTACAAGGGTTGTTTGGGGGTATAGTTATTGTTACCAATATTATCATCCCATATTTTATAAAAAAAATGACACTGCGCCATTACTTCATTGGTTCGATTATCTGGGCTACCGGAATTACCTACTATGGTCTCCTTTATGATATTCCGCATTTTTTCATCGGGGCCGCCATTGTTGGTATTGGAATGCCGCTCGCCAGTTTAACACGGGTGTATATTGTTCAATCACTGGTACCGGAAGATAAAATGGGCAGAGCATTTAGCTTTAATGCTGTTTTATTATATTTTTCGAACACCATCTCACTTGCACTTTATGGTATTTTCTCCCTACATGTGTCCATCCAATTTTTAATGTGTGTGAGTGGTATCTTCATGTTGCTTGTCAGCTTGATAGGACTACTTTCTTCTATATATTTTACGAAATTCGGTCGGCGTTTTCCGATACATTTTCATAAATAGACGATTATAGGAAGAAATATTTTTAAACCCGTGTTCTAGTGCAATTGATAAAATGGATTCATCTGTATTGATTAATGAGTGCTGACTTTTAAACAAACGATATAATTGCAGCCAAGAGTATGGAGAAATCCCCTTCTCTTCCTTGAACTGATGGGCAAATTGATATTTATTTAATCCCGAAATGTTGGCCATCTGATCGAGTGACCAATCTTCTGTATAGTTTTCTTTTAGGGCATTGATTACTATATCAATATTTGTTTTCGTTTGAATCGTTGGCAGTTCCTTTTGATGAGATCCTAAGCCAAATTGTAAGAGCAAGATAGTAAGCTGTGCTACACTATTATCCAAAAACAAATCATTCGCCGGTAGTTCTTCGGCTTCTTGTTGAATGAAATAATTATGGATAAAGGACGCCCACTGGCTAATCAGCGGGTGTCTAAATGCCTGTGCAGAAAACTCCGGCTCCGGTTGTTCAATACCTAATTGAACAGCTGCCTCCTTCACTACTTCCGGCTCAATTTCAATAAGAAACTTTTCCTGTGTAACTTTTAGTTGTTTATGTGGTTCATTTGGGTTAAAAATAAAAAACTCTCCAGCATGAATGGTAAGATCCTCATAATAGGTCTGATATACACTTTTTCCAAAGAATGAAAAAATAAATTTATAACTTGTATCGTCTCGCCAATTACGTTCTTCTAAATGATTGCGCCGAATTAAGATTAAACCATTATTATTTGCTACGATCATCATCGATACTTCCAATCACGTTAATTTTATCTAGTACGACTGCCTTAAATTTTCTGTTTCATCTACTACCATAGCTCAATTCAGAAAATGGATTAATCACTTTCCATCCAATTCCTTCAAATAATTTCCTTAGCATCCACAAATGGTCTCCGCCTATCAAGAGGAGCATGCGCTCATTCGTTTTACTTTCCACTTGCTGGATGTTTTTAAAAAATGAAAAGACCCTACCAGTATAATCTCTTTAATGTTACTCATCTTCTTCCCACATAAACTTTAATGACTTTCTTGAAAATACACTTCTTCATACGGTTGGACAATGACAAAGCCGTCCCCTTGGAAGCGCATTTGGATGGACTCGCCGCTTCCTCTTCCAATAAAGGTTTTAAAGGAAACATCCGTTTGAAACTCCGGCTGCAGATTTCCTGACCAGGCAACTGTAGCATTTGGGTCAGTTATAATCGGTTTGCCCGGTGTGACACGCAATGTTAACGGCTCATAATGGCTGGTAATCGCAATTAACCCAGTACCGGAACAACGGATATTAAACAATCCGCCCGCCAACATGCCGCTAACCCGCTTCATGAGCTTAATATCGTGTTTAATTGTTGTTTCCAATGCGAGTAAATCATTGCCATTCACATAGATGGACTCATTTTGTAAGTCCAGGATAATAATCTTTTTTCCGTCATCCGCCAAATACAATGTTCCTTGACCATTCGCCTTCATTAAAGAGGCTCCTTCTCCTGAAATCGCCTTTTTAAACATGCTACCTAGGCCTTGTTCCAATATTCCTTCACGTTCAAATTTAATTTTTCCGTGATAGGCAACCATGGAACCTGCTTTTGCCCAAATCTGTCCATTCAAATTAACTTCAAGAAGATGCGGAGTTTCCAGTTCAAATAATCCTTCCCCTTTATCCTCTTGTTCTGTTTGGCTCAAAAATTCGTCTAGTGAGTATTTACTCATGGCAAACACATCCTTTCATCATACATATATTTACGGATAGCGGTTCGGATGTGTTTCAAATTTTTTTGCTTAGCGAAAAAATGATGAAGAACCGACTGGTTTATCGAACTTGGAACAGTCAATCTCCACCACCGCCTCCTCCATCTCCACCGCTATCCCCTCCACCGTCAGAGGAATCCCAACCGCCAAAACTAAAGAAACCCCCAGAATCATAGGAAGAGGAAGATTTCGATTTACTTGATTTCTTTCTTTGAGAGGAAGATTTGTAATGGCCCCGTCTTCTTCTATTTGGTAAAAGCAACCGAAAGAAAAGAAAATAGAGAATCACAGCACATCCTAAGCTAAATAAGGCCGCGTCTACATCATCTGTCCGTAAAAAGTCGATTATTAGAAAAAACCAAAAAAAGATAAAAAGATATAAAAATATTATTCTAAAAAAATGATATATTTTTCTCATGGCTGCCCCTTTCGATATGTTCATAATTTTAATGCAATTTTTTCACCGGCACATGTTCCTCCAATTCTTCAAACCAATCATGAAAACGGCAGGTGGTATAAATCGTTAGTAACGGGAAAAAGATTAAATTTAACAGCAACTGTCCGAAAAAAATAGATAAATAGTCTGAAGATACACCTGAAATGCCAAGCAATAATATTGAGCTGAATAAATTGTCGATAAGTCCCATGGCAAGTATAATCAATAGGATTTTAAAAAAGTGCTTTTTAGCTAACCTGAAAGCCGTGCCCAGAGAGCGAAACGGATTTTGTTTTTTATAAATCATAACGTAAGGAGTAAAGTAAAACAATATAAGAACAATTATTCCGGGTAGCACAAATAAAGTTATCCCAATAACAATAAGTGAAATATACAGGATGGCAAATAAAAACGCCATAAATCCATATTTGAAAAATGTATGGTAACTCGAACTGAGCTGATTTTCCTCCCCGTTCAACTCCATCTGTATGAACTTGATCAACGGAATTTGAACAAGTACAAAAAAGACCATACTCAAAAATAAATTCGTATAATCCCCAAAAATTTCAGCAGGTGTATAACTTACATAATAATAAACGACATTTGAAGTAAAACCATGTACAAGCAAAAAAGGCAAGCATATCGTTAATGCTAATAACGTGATTTTCCAAAAATTATTCACATACAGACTAAAGGTCTCTTTTACATATTCCATCCTCTTCACTCCAATACATTGACATAATTAAGGATTCCGGCAATCTCTTAATAAGTTTCTTTTATAATCGTTTTCAGCCATTTGATGAATAAACTGAACGTACTCATCTGTACTAAGTTCTCCTCTCGTTTTCGTGAAAAAGTTTCCTTGAAAATCTTTTTCAAATCCTTCAAGGGATTTTATTAAATTTGCCTTTGCTTCCTTACCAAATATTTTTTCAAGCTTTTTCGCCATTCTTTTGGCTTTAAACCTTTCAAATAATATAAAATTCCCTTCATCATTTAGATAAGTGATTATTTTTTCCGCATGATGCAAGTTATTAAAAACGTAATTAAATTCACTATATATTAATCCATCATATTTTTTGATTAAACTTCTTCCCCTTAACCACAGTTCTTTTGTTAATGTCTTTGATCGGTCATAGATTTCGTTATCAATTTCCAAAATAGATTGGTATATATCATTGAAAAGAATCGTATTTTTTGCCTGTATTGTTAATGTATTTATTATAATGTTTACTGAACTTTGTACAGGAAATAACATACTTTTATTTTGCTGAAGGAGCTGAATTAGTTCTTCAACATATTTTTTGCTTCTTTTCATCACTTTTTTTATCACGTTTGTAGCAGCAATTGCAGTTCCATTATGTGTCAAAAAGAAATAAGCAATTTCTACACCTTCCTGTTTATTTAAGAGACCTCGTTTGGAGGACAAGACAAGCATCCCTTTCCCCTCTTGATACTTTTTATATAAAATATAGTAATAAAATTC
>ERZ1673768.51-NODE-51-length-22418-cov-20.899835_pt1 | contig 22418 bp, 21 predicted proteins | sample MGYA00580142_ERZ1673768 | MGnify/ENA primary metagenome ERZ1673768 (study PRJEB41219, sample SAMN04549649) | soil metagenome | isolation source: soil | place: USA: Texas, La Sal del Rey | collected 2008-06-23 ... | reverse complement strand
TTTTCAGTTGAAAAAGTGGCAAAAATGGTGAAGCTGAGTCTCGATGAAGTGAAAGGAATTGGAAGAAATTTATAGGTACAAATCCAAATTCTCCTGACACTCTTTCAATTATAACCATTTCAACTGGTTATACAAGGTTGAAAAAGAAGGATGGACAAATTCGGTACTAATTAAACAAAGATGGGGCTGAATCACGTTTGGATCCAGCCCGAATTTGTATTCTGCAACCTATCAATACTAGCTGATATGTTTAGGTGCAATAATCACTTATTAATCTTTTTAAATGCTTCTGTCTGTTCTTTAATTCCCTTTTCAGCCGCAAATCTTTCAATACTTGATGCCCCAAAGAATCCAACGATTCCGTTAACCCTACTTATTACATATTTAGCATACATTCTTTATTTTATTATATACACGATCAAAATCAGCCTCTTCTATTGAAAAAGCAACATGAGTGTATGACTGACTTATTTCATCTCGAGGAAAATTTCTCTCTAAATTTAGTGCCAACCACATGCCATTCAAATCAAAATAAGCAGTGCTTCTCCCTTTAACCAGTAATTTAGCATCAAATACATCTTGGTAAAACTTTATGGACTTTTCCAAATCAGAAACTGAAAATAGAAAATGATTAAGACCTTTCACAAACAACTATATCACCTCAATTTAATTATCATATAAAATGGCTTTTTTTGAATTCTCATCTCCTTACACTAGGCGGACTCCTTCGTATCGTTCCGGCCGTGTGGATCTTCCATTCAGGAGATTGTGTTGATCTAGAATTTGACTAAAAAAGACGTCATCTTAATAAAAAAAGCTACCATTTGTTGAAAAATTCTATTGTTTATTTTCAGGTTTTAATTTCATCATTGCACCAAAATATTGAGAAGCAGTCGTAAAAGAGATAAAAGCACATAGCTCACTTATTTCCTCTTCATTGAAATATTCTCTCAAAACATCAAAAGTTGAATCCGCTATCTCACCCTTTTGGTATAAAAAGACTTCTGCAAATCCTACTGCAACAGATGTTTTTTCATCAAACTGGGCAGGATCCGGTTTTCCTTTGGCCTTACAATACTCACAACCGTTACCTTGAGCTAATGTTCTCCTTACCTGTTCCTTTAATTTAGCTGTTAGCTTTCCATCTTTCTCCAACACATCTCCTAGATGACTCCATCCTTCCATTACATCCTTATTATGCCCCAATAGCCTTTGAAAAGGTGTTCCCCCAAAATTAGATTCAACAATTCTTGCCATATAAGTCCCTCCCTGTTATATTTAATGTAAATTAATTATATAAAATAAAACAATTAATTTATATTAAATTCATAACATTTATCAAATGAATTCTTTATAAAATTAATGACTATAGGAGGAAAACTTTAAAAATGAAAATAGATGAAATTGATAAAAAAATTATAGATGAATTATGTAACAACAGTCGTTTATCCATGAGCGAGCTTGGAAGAAGAGTGAATCTTTCCTCTCCATCAGTTACGGAACGAGTAAGGCAAATGGAATCATTTGGAATTATAAAAAAATATACGATAGAAGTTGATTATGAGAAATTAGGTTTACCTATCCAGTGCATAATTGAAGCAACCGTTAAAAATGGTGACTATAATTCTTTTAAGAACTATATAGAAAAACTTCCAAACGTAGAATTTTGTTATCGAATCGCAGGAAGTGCTTGTTATATGTTAAAAATGCAGTTTGAAACTTTCGCTAACGCTGAAAAATTTATTGATGAAGTAAGCCCAATTGCACAAACTGTAACACACTTTATTTTTTCACAGGTGCCGACAAAGTTAAAATTTAATATGGATTGAAAAATTTTAGCTAGGTATTCTTTTTTAACTGAATGCAATTGAAGTGACCCAATTTTTGAAGATAGCACTATGACAAAAAAACTTCCATAGTAAATTTTTTAAATTGATTAAATATTATTTCAGTTGCAACTATCATGGGGAAAAACTAACTAAAAGAATTACGAAACTTGTTTGCATGAGATTTTATGTAAATTAGTAAACACAGCATTTAATCCGGGAAATATAATGTAATGTCTCCCCTCACTCTAATAAATCCATTCCTTTAGTAATAGCTAACCATAAATCAAATTCTATTTTTTCATCATAAATATTTACTTTATATTTCCTTATCCCAAAAATCTTTTTAAAAAACGGAGTAATCAATTCACCTTCTACACTAATATTATTTTTATCATCAATAATATTAAATTTCCTAGAGGCTATCATGTATTGTCCATAGTATGTTTTTCCCTCTACTTCAATGTAAAATTCACTAAACAAACTTTTTTTCTTATATATTGGAACTTCTAGTATAGTTGCTATCTTGTTATTACTATTGATTTCATTTCTATAAATCTCAAATTGTTTAGTAACTATTTTTTTTGACATTTTCATTTTACCAATGTAGACGATTTGCCCCGATTTTACAAAATAAAATAGTGGATTAAAAGCGAGCTTCGGTTTCATTTCAAGTAACACATGATTTTGTTCATCCAAAATAACGTGTTTAGTAAAACTTAAAAATTTCCGATTGATAAAAGCGGTGGTAAGTTTTGATGTCATAACCATTCTCCTTTTTCAATGCAGCCAATGATATACTATAGTACAGGCTAAACCTCTAGGATCGAGTGAATTCAGCAACACAGCTAAAATAATCCAATTTTTTAATATAAAACACTTAATGTTCTATGTTCCAGCCCAGTAAGGTGCCACATTAAGAATTTCGTTAAAAAAGGACGTCATCTTATTAAGTCTGCGAAAAATTATATAGAAAAACTTCCAAACGTAAAAATAAAATACACCATTTTTATAAACAGGCAATTCTCGAGTAGGCATATTGTTTATAGTACTGCTTACCATGTCATGCTTTTTAAACAGAGAGATGAAAGTAGTCCCTGAACCCTGCTCTTCCTTTATCAGTAATTTTGACTGCACGTGTCTTTGGTAAGCGAACAATCCATTCTAATTCAAAAAGTCGACTGGCAATTTGCTCACCTAAAGCACCTGCAAGATGATGTTGCCGTTCGCTCCAATCAAGACAAGCACGAGAAAAGGATCGACGCTTTTTTCTTATCACATCTATATCAATACCAAAATCCGCGAAAAATTGTTCGCCTTGGGGAGTTACTATAAACTCCCATCCAGAATGTGTTGTTAATGTACCAAACCCTTCTCTTTGGAAAAACGTTGAAGCATTGGCGCCTTATACAGGACGATTCCCGGTTCCTGATAACAAAAAAGAACTAGGTTTCCAATTTCTAAAGGATAAATTTGCCGTAGCCGGGCTAACTGGTATACCTTCCAAAACGGTTTTACCGGTTAGGATCAATGAATGTCCACTCCAAATTGAAGCAAAAGTAAAACATATTCGAATTCCGGAAGAGGAACCTTCTTTTGCAGTGGTGGAAGTGCAGACCATTCACGTCCATGCTCATAAGGAAATCTTAATTGATGACCGTCACGTAGATCCTACGAAATGGAGCCCGTTAATCTATAATTTTCGGCATTACTTCGGACTAGGTAATGAACTTGGGAAAACGTTTCGATCAGAGAAATAATAAGCTAAGAAAACCCACGTTAAACGGCCGATTACCAGTCACTGGTTTTCGGTCTGTTTCTTAAAAATTTGCAAAAGATTTCTTAGGTCGCCGGGAAGATAAATTCTATGATGTGCCTGTTCAAAAAGTAAATGTATCAATAGATATTTAAATTTTTTAGATATTGGGGCTAGCCAAACTGTCAAGATACTGACACTTGGTTGACCCCCTTTCTTTCATAATTTTTATTTTATTACTTTCCCAGCAATGTAGTATAAAGTGTTCTTGATCTTCCCTCAGTGAAAAATTTCCTGAAAAGTGATACCATCCCCCTTGTAATTAACGACTTCAAATTAACACTAAGAAAAGTATGATACCACTGCCAACCATTGCTCCATTTTATCAATCCGGTTTTTCGTTCAGCCCAAGACTCAAAAATTGTGAGCGGGACCGAAAAAAGGAGTAATTTATAAATAATTGCTGTTCGTTTATCTTTTCTTGTTAATTGATTATATAAAACCGTAAACATCGGATAAAGGAGAACATCATATAGAATGTGTATGTGAAATATTTTTGGTAATAATCGGGTGGGATAGGAGATAAAGCTCGATGTAACCATTTTGTCTAAAATAATATTCGTAATTGCGTTAAACATATATGCAAACAGCCAGTCCTTTTTAGGCGGACGTTTCATAAGGACGGGCAATAATCCAATGGAAAGGATAAGTAATCCATATAAAAACTTCATTTCATTTTTCTTACCACCCATGGCATTCACCTCAGTACTAGCTTATTACTTGTACTGGTTTTTATCCGTTTTTATAAAAAATTTACATGTTGGTTAATGAGTCATGCCTTGATTCTACTTATTCACAATTTTGTCATACGTGTTCGCCGTCAAGACATAATATCCGGTATATATAACAACAAAAGCTAACATAGCCGTAAGAATCGGGATTATAATACTCGCTCCTATTAAACTGGATATAAAATTACTAATAAAACTCAATAGAGCACTACTATGAATGAGTCCTACTATTAAAGGCAAGCCAAATACAAATAGCGTCTGTTTCTTGATGGATTTACGAATATCCTTTTTACTAACACCGATTTTTCTTAAAATTTCATAATTCTTCTTTGCCTCGTTTGCCTCCGTTAATTGTTTGAAGTAAATAATACTCCCCGTTGCAGCTAAAAATACCAATCCTAAAAATCCGAATATAAATAGAGTTAATGCATTTCCTTCTTTTCCTTCCTTATATTCCATATAAAATGATGAATGAGACTGGAAATCTCCCTCAATAAGCTTATTTACTTCTTTAGATGTTTCCTTTGCCATGGCCTCATCTTCCACTTCATATACTTTATATACTAATGGTGCATTCTTTTTGGCAAGTTCATCAAATGTTTCATCACTTACAACGACAAAGAAATCAGGATAATCAAAGGGCAAAACACTTCCTTCAAGCATCTTTTTGATTGTTAGTTTTCGATTTTCTTGAGGTAATTTTAATATTAATTTTTCTCCTTTAAAATCCGCTTCCGTATATTCTGTTAACCTCGGCTTGATTACTGCTACTTGGTTTCCTGATAGTGACACCGTTTCATTCCTGTTCAAACCCTTTGATGCTTCATTAAAGGTGCTTTCTGAGATTAATTTTATCGGGTTTATTTCGTAATCCAGTGAAAATGAAAGCTTACCATTGTCCTCAATAACCGGAATATCAAGTTGTGCAATGATTGGATGGCTTTTATCAGCTTCAATCACTTTCTTTACTTGATGATCGAAGTCCTCCTCTTTTGATAAATGACTGTAGCTAAACGGAACCATTTCTTCCGCATTTTTTTCATTGCTATAATAGCCGCTGTATGTTGCACCAAAAAAACTAATCGTTGCTGCACTCAATAACGCAATAACCGTAAAAGTACGAGCATTCCCCCGAACCCGAAACAAAATTTGAGATACTTCAATTAGCTTCGTTCCTCTATAATAAAACGGCTTATTTTTTTTAGAAAACTTCAGTAAATAGACGATGACAGATTGGAAAAAAAGCAGAGTACCAATAACTAAAGCTATTAGGGCAGGACCATAGTTTTTCAGCAAATATGCTCCGTCTAGTTCATCCGGAAATGGTCTTAAAATAAGCCAATAACTAACTGCTAACAAAACAACTCCAGTGATGGCTGATAGAAATGACGCTTTTATTTCTTTTTCTCCTTGTTTCTCCGCCTGAAATAACTCAATTAATTTATAACGATAAATCAAACGATAACCTTGAATTGATGTCATTAAAATGATAATTAAAAATACAATGACTGTTTGGATAATGGCTAGAACTGATATGCCAAAATCAACTTCAACGGTTGAACCCATTAGCATGATTAATATCATGGCAAACAATTTTGATAACAATGTCCCAAAAATAAGTCCAATAAATAATGCAATTAATCCCATGATTAAGTTCTCATAAAACAACATTTTTGCAATTGTTTTTTTACGTAGCCCGAGCATTGAGTACAACCCGATTTCCTTTTTCCTTTTTCTCGTAAAAAATGAATTCGAATAAAAAATAAAAATCGCTACGAACAAAATTAACATGAAGGATGATACCAAAAACATGAAACTCATAGTATCCGACAACTCAATACTTTCTTGAATTTCTTTACTATACTGTAACGATACAAAGGTATAGTAGATAACCATACTGAACACTAACGATACAAAGTAGACGAGATAATTACTAATATTTCCCTTAATATTTTTCTTTGCTAAACTAAATAACGTCATTTGCTCCACCCCCAAGTGCCGACAATACATCCAACAATTTGTTAAAATAGTCTTTGCGGTGTTCCTTTCCTTTTACTAGTTCCGTGAATAGTTTACCGTCTTTAATAAAAAGGACTCGCTGGCAGTAACTTGCAGCAAACGGATCGTGGGTAACCATAAGGATCGTTGCTTTATCTTGTTCACTCAAATCCTTTAGACTTTCTAACAAATCTGTCGCGGACTTGGAATCTAGCGCTCCGGTCGGTTCATCTGCCAGGATTAAACTTGGTTTTGCTACGATTGCACGACAAGCAGCTGTGCGCTGTTTTTGACCACCAGAGATTTGATACGGATATTTTTCTAAAATAGAACTGATTCCAAACTTATCCGCTACTTCACGAACTCTTCTTTCTAAATCATTCACATTTATTTTTGCTAAAGCTAATGGAAGTACAATATTTTCTTTTACCGTTAGCGTATCTAACAAATTATAATCTTGAAAAATAAAGCCAAGTTTATCCCGACGAAAGGCAGATAATTGTTCTTCACTCATCTTGGTGATGCTTGTTCCATCAATGGTAACCTCACCCGATGTCGGCTCATCAATCGTTGCTAAAATATTCAGCAATGTTGATTTTCCGGCACCTGAAGGCCCCATAATTCCTACAAATTCCCCTTCTTGAACCGTTAAATCGATATCATCAAGTGCTGTAAAAACATTTCCTCTTGCCCCATATACTTTTTTGATTCGTTTTGCATCGACTATTGTTTTCATTTAATTTTTCCCCCAAAAAGAATTCTTTCTATCACATGTTCTATTGTAAACGGAACTCGCTTTATGTAACCTTACAAGTCAAACGGTAAACCTTACATTTTTGTCACTAATACGAAAGATTTTATATGATAAGATAAAGTTGAGTGAACAGATGCATGTTTCTTAATATCAATCAAATACTAAATACATTAATGAAACAGGAGTTTGGCCTATGAAAATTATGATTGTAGAAGACGATCATACGATTCGGGATTTGTTAGGTGACATGCTAGAAAAATGGAACTTTGAAGTTATAAAACTGGAGGAGTTTGAACATGTATTGGAAGCATTTTTAAACGAAAAACCTCATCTTCTGTTATTAGACATAAACTTACCAATTTTCAATGGATTTCACTGGTGCAATAAAATTAGAGAAGTTTCACAAGTGCCGATAATTTTTATTTCTTCCCGTAATACAGCAATGGATATGGTGATGGCCATGAACATGGGTGGTGACGACTTTATCCAAAAACCTTTTGATACGGATGTTCTATTGGCTAAAATCAATGCTCTATTGCGCAGGTCCTATTCGTATACGGATACAGAACCAAACGTACTTGAACATGAGGGAATCATATTGAACTTGAAAGATTGGAAACTACTTTATGGAGATAAAAACGTGGAGTTGACAAAGACAGAATTTCTTATTCTTAAGCTACTCCTGCAAAATAAAGGATCCGTCGTTAACCGAAAAAAAATCATGCGAAGCCTTTGGAAGGATGAAAACTTTGTAGATGATAATACGTTAACCGTAAATATCGCTCGTCTCAGGAAAAAAATCGATGAACTTGGAAAAAAGAATTTTATTACAACCAAAAAAGGTGAGGGATACATAATCCAATGAGCTTTTTTGAATATATAAAAGATAAACGTTATTTCTGGGTATTTTATTTAATCATCATGACATTTGTTTCTTTAATTATGTTTTTAGGTGGCAATCATCAAGAGATAGGGAGCAATATTTTGTACATAAATATTAGTTGTTTCTTTTTTGCACTCCTCTATACAACTATTGGCTATTTTTATCAGAAAAGGTTTTTTCAACCATTAACTGAAGTTATTGAAAGTCAACACGAAGAAATATTAGCAATGCTACCCAAAGCCCAAACTTATCAACAAAAGCAATTTCTTGACCTTTTTAAAAAAATTTATCAAAACTATACCAATGAGCTTCAGACATTGTATGATGAAAAACGTGAACATCAAGAATTCATTATATCTTGGATTCATGAAGTTAAGATACCCATTGCTGCAAGCCGGTTATTGATTGAAAATAGTGATGATATGTCAACTGAATTACTTGCCGATAAATTCGAGGATGAACTTAATAAGATTGATAACTATATTGAGCAAGCACTTTATTATTCCCGTATTGATTCGTTTTCAAAGGATTACTTTATCACGGAAGTACATGTAAATCAAATCATTAAAAATAGTGTGAAAAAATATGCAAAATTATTTATATCTAAAGGCATTCACTTTTACATGGAAGCGAAAGAGCAATTTGTTCAAAGTGATAGTAAGTGGCTCGGGTTTGTCATCGATCAAATCATCGCAAATTCTTTAAAATACACAGAAGAGAGTGGTAAAATCGCCATTCAATTTGATGAAGATAGTAAAGAAAAAAGGCTAATCATTGAAGATAATGGCATTGGTATCAAACCGGAAGATATTAATCGAGTCTTTGAAAGAGGATTTACCGGCTCGATTGGAAGAAGTTATGCCAAATCTACCGGAATCGGACTATATCTGGCTAAACAATTGGCAAAAAAATTAGGGCATGATATTACGATCGAATCTGAGGAACATAAATTCACAAAGGTTATTATTCACTTCCCTAAAATGAGAAATTACTATAATTTATAAGCCAAAAATTATCTTTTTATAAAGCAGAGATAAGAATTCTCTGCTTTATTACCATGATATATGTATTAAACTGTTTTTATCCAAACCCAAGGATCCTCTTTTACGCCTGTAGGCATATTAAGTTGGTACCTAAAAGGTTGCTTTGCCTCGGTTCTGTTTACTTTACTCAAATCTCCACCGATAAACTATTTTTTTGAAAGTGAGATGCGGTATAACTTATCGTCATTTTTTTGTGGATTTCCTCGCCCATCTGAATTATTACTAATGAAGAAAAGAAAAGGTTACCACCTTCAATAAGCACATGTCGAATTCTGCCCAGATCTGTAATAACTTCACGATATTCACCTGTTTCAAGGTCAAATTCTAAAACGGCAGTTCCTCTTAATGCGGAAACATACAATTTACCGTTATGATAACCCATTCCAGACGGTGCCCAAGTTGACTCATCCCCAGAGGTGAATAGCGGTGAAACCATTCCATCTTGTTCTTCATACCCTTCAATAATTGGCCAACCGTAATTTTGACCGGCTTCAATTCTATTTATTTCATCATTGGCGCTGTTTCCGTGCTCACAAGCAAATAGTGTTCCATCAGGCAACCAAGTAATTCCTTGAGGATTACGGATCCAGATCTTTCAGTCAGATAGAAGGTATCATTCATTCTTTCAATTGACCAAGGAACGTCGAGATTTTCCGCAATCACTTCTAATTCATCATTTTCTTACTGACTTTTTGGTTTGTTTTGCTCATTTCTATTATGCACTGTAGTTTGTTGATTATTTGAAGAACAACCGATTAATAAAAATATAAGCGTAATATATACAGTAACAATTTTTTTCAATGGCAATCACCGCTTTCCCAACTATTAACATTGTACTAAAGTCAATTACGAATCGATACTATACATTGGAAGCTAAAACTCGTTCATATGCCGCGTCAACTTGATCCAAAATTTTTTTCATCGAATTCTATAAAATTGCGGAGGAAAGAAAACCTCCATCATTTGATAATTAGTTTTATTTTTATGCCTTACTTTTACTCAAAATACTTTTGTAAAATATGTTTTAGACCATCCTCATTATTACTCAAAGTGACCTCATCAGCAATCTTTTTTACCTCCTCTGGTGCATTCCCCATCGCAACCCCTAAACCTGCATATTTTAACATATCCATATCATTAAAATTATCTCCAATGGCCATGATTTCCTGATTTGTAATTTGATATAGGTTCTCTAGCTTTTTAATAGCATTAGACTTCGAAGCGTTACCTGACATGATTTCTAAATAGGTATCCTTTGACTTATAGATAGTTAAATTAGGGAATTTATCTTTTAATGTTGATTCAAGTTGATTAATTATTTGTGGTTCTCCCATACACAAACATTTATGGATATCATGGTTTTCTCCAATAAATGAGGGGAGTTGACGCTGAATAGGAGAGATATTTGTAATTTCTTGTTCTTGTAGAACCCATTCATTTTGCCTGTCACTAACCACCCATTGGTTTTTCAGAAAGCGTTGCATTTAATATTGTAATTTAAGATCAATTCTGAACGGATTCCATTATGGAAAATAATTTCCCAACCTAAAAGAGGAAAACAATGGAATAGAAAGAAGAGAATAGAGAAAGAATGCTTAAAACCTTTAGTAGACAAGGAATTGAAGGGGTATTGGATAAAGAAAAAAGGAGCTGAACCCTTATTGGATCCAGCCCGAAATTTTATTGATTTCTTGTTGGGAAATAATCCCGATTGCCTCTTGATACATATCCACTTCCCTCCCGTTTCTTCTCCGGCTTCTTCCGCTTCCGATACCAACTTTATTACATGGGTACCGACTTTATTACAGAGGGAAGAAGAAAATAACGGGAAAATACGAGAAAGTAGCAGGAAGATATGGAAACAACAGAGCCCCCTTGTTATGTCCAAGAGGGCCAACTGATTATTCCACCGTCACTGATTTTGCGAGGTTGCGTGGTTTGTCAACGTCGCAGCCGCGGTGAAGGGCGGCGTAATATGCGATAAATTGCATTGGTACAACAGAGATAAGAGGTGTTAATAATTCATGCACTTGCGGTAAGACGAAACGGTCACCGTCCATTTCCAGTCCTTTCATAGAAATGATACACGCATTAGCACCACGGGCCGCAACTTCTTTTACATTACCGCGAATTGGCAAATTAACGTTCTCTTGAGTTGATAAGACAAAGACCGGTGTGCCTTCTTCAATCAAGGCAATAGGACCGTGTTTCAATTCTCCACCGGCAAAACCTTCAGCCTGAATATAGGAAATTTCCTTCAACTTCAAGGCACCTTCTAAGCAAACGGCATAGTCTAACGTACGACCGATAAAGAAGCTGCTACGAGCAAAAGACAAATAGTCACTTGCGATTTGTTCAAATGCATCTCTCGTATCACAAAGTTCCTCCATGGCACTCGCAACAATGCCAAGTTCATGGACGAGATCCACATCAATGGCCAGACCTTTGCTTCTTGCAACAACCTCAGCCAAGATGGACAACACCGCCACTTGTGCCGTATAAGCTTTTGTCGATGCAACAGCGATTTCCGGACCGGCGTGAAGCAACAATGTATAATCTGCCTCACGAGATAACGTAGACCCGGGAACATTCGTAATGGTCAATGCTTGATAACCCATTTTCTTAATTTGAACAAGAACGGCACGGCTGTCTGCTGTTTCTCCGCTCTGTGAGATAAAAATAAACAATGGTTTTTCCGATAACAATGGCATGTTGTAACCAAATTCACTGGCCACATGTACTTCAGTTGGAATTTTTGCCAACCGTTCAATTATATTTTTCCCGACCATACCGGCATGATAACTCGTTCCAGCTGCAATAATATAGAGCCGGTCTGCTTGATTAATGGCTCCAAGAATATTTTGATCAATAACCAATTCACCATTATCATTGGAATACTTTTGAATAATTGTCCGAATAACAAATGGCTGTTCATCAATTTCTTTTAACATATAGTGGGGATACGTACCCTTTTCAATATCACTGGCATCTAATTCAGCAATAAACGGTTTTCGTTCTACTTTTCTGCCATCTAAGTCAAAAATTTCCACATTTTCCCGCGTGACAATAACCATTTCTTGATCCATTAATTCCAGAAATTCTTTTGTAACTTGTAACATTGCCAAGGCATCCGATGCGACCACATTGAAGCCGTTACCTAGACCGACAAGTAGCGGGCTTTTATTTTTTGCAACATAAATAACATCTTTATTTTCTTCGTCAAGTAAAGCTAGAGCATAAGATCCTTTTAATATTTTCAACGTCTTTTGGAAAGCTTCTTGAACAGCATATCCATCATTGACAAATTTCTCAACTAATTGAACAACGACTTCCGTATCGGTGTCACTTTTTAGTGAGATATCCGACAAATATTCCGCTTTTAATTGTTCGTAGTTTTCAATTACTCCGTTGTGCACGATTGTAAACCGTCCCGTTCCACTTTGATGCGGGTGAGCATTTACTTTGCTTGGTTTCCCGTGAGTTGCCCAACGAGTATGACCGATTCCAACGTTTGCCTTTACTTGTTCATCAACAATAAAACGTAAATCAGCAATCCGACCTTTTTCTTTAAAAAGATGGACCCCTTCTTCATTTAAAACGGCGATCCCGGCAGAATCGTATCCTCTATATTCAAGTTTTTCAAGTCCTTTTAATAAAATTTCCTTAGCGTCCTTATTACCAATATAACCAACTATTCCACACATAGTTTCCAGCCTCCTAATGTCCGGGGGCAAGAGGTCAACTATATATGGATTTTATAGGGACATCTTGCCCCCTTATCTCCATTTGTAATGGCGCATTTTTCTCTCCTTTGTCCAAAAAGTCACCTCTTTGTTTTAGAGAGAAATCACGACTATGCGCAAAGTCGGAAGGTATCCGCCGAAAAACTCGATAAACCTTCTCCTCGTCAACTAGTATTACGGTTCCCATTAGTTTATCATTCATGAATCTTTCTTCATCAAGATACGTGCATACCCTTGTTTGACGAAGGAATATACAAATACAGAAACATCCCGACTGATAAACTCTCCAGTCCTTGAGTGAAATAATGGGACCTTTACTAGTTCTGGCGCTTTAATAAACTGACTTATACGATCCTCCTTTCCTCCAAAAAATTAACAGGACATATTCATCATAATTCAATCCACTCTTTTTAGTCAATAGGGAAATTATTCACATGCTTTACCTTGGCGTTCATAGGATCGTTGAAATCCGGTAAGGACTGAAGTTACTTCTTTTTAAATACCAAAAAGAGCAGATAATAAAATATATGCATAAAGGAATTGAACCGTTCCTTTATGCATATGTTAAAAGTAAATCGCGTTTTGCTTTTTTACAACCGTGTTATTCACGAATTCCCATTTCTTCTTTTACAACAGCGGCAATTCTATTCACATAAGCTTCACATTCCTGTTCGCCCGGTGCTTCTACCATGACACGCACGAGTGGTTCTGTACCGGATGGTCGGACAAGAACTCGTCCGTTTCCTGCCATTTCTTTTTCTACCTCTTCAATTACGGCCTTTACCTTTTCATTTTCGGTTACGTGATATTTATCGTTCACCCGGACATTGACGAGTTTCTGCGGGTATTTTTTCATTTCTTTTGCAAGCTCCGATAACGGCTTGTTCGTTTGTTTTAAAATATTTATCAATTGCAGTCCTGTTAACATTCCGTCACCTGTTGTATTATAGTCAAGGAAAATAATATGCCCGGATTGCTCGCCTCCAAGATTATAGCCATTCTTTTTCATTTCCTCTACAACATAGCGATCTCCTACATCTGTCCGAACACTCTTAATCTCAAGTGCTTCTAAAGCTTTATAGAAACCAAGGTTACTCATGACAGTTGAGACGACAGTTTGTTGTTTCAGTCTGCCTTCATTTTTCATATACTTGGCACAAATGTACATAATTTGGTCGCCATCAACAATTTCACCTTTTTCATCAACCGCAATCAACCGGTCCCCGTCACCGTCAAATGCCAAACCGACATCCGCTCCTTTTTCAACAACAAATTTTTTAAGGGCTTCCGGGTGGGTTGACCCAACTCTATCATTGATATTTAAACCATCCGGTGATGCACCCATTGTTGATAAATCGGCGTCTAAATCGGCAAATAAATAGTTTGCTAAAGATGAAGTCGATCCATTGGCGCAATCGAGTGCAATATGAATTCCGGAAAAATCTTCATCGACGGTCTGTTTTAAATATTGTATGTACTTTTGCCCGCCTTCAAAGTAATCATTCACGACACCAAGATCCTTTCCTACTGGTCTTGGTAAATTGTCTTCATTCATATCAAGATATTGTTCAATTTCTGCTTCTTGATCATCTGTTAGTTTAAACCCGTCAGGACCAAAGAACTTGATTCCATTGTCTTCAACCGGATTGTGGGAGGCTGAGATCATTACGCCGGCATGTGCACTCAAGGCCTTCGTTAAGTAAGCAACACCCGGAGTTGTAATAACACCTAATCGCATTACTTCAACACCGATTGAAAGCAGCCCGGCCACGAGCGCACCTTCCAGCATGTGACCGGATATGCGAGTATCCCGTCCAATCAAGACTTTTGGACGTTCCGCATCTTTCGTTAAAACATATCCGCCATAGCGTCCTAATTTAAATGCCAATTCCGGTGTCAGCTCACTATTTGCAACTCCTCTAACTCCATCAGTACCAAAATACTTACCCATAAAAACTCTCTCCTTTTTTCCAATCATTAACCGGTGATAACTCAACTTTCCGGCTCTTCTATTATCCTTCAGCTGTAATTTTTACTTTTACTGTTGTTCGTTTAAGTTTCCAATCTATCGAATCAGGACCCTCTGCCTGAATTTTCAGCTCATGTTCTCCTTCAGTTAACCCTTCCGCATTAACGGTCAGATTAAAACTGGCAACATTTATATTTTGTAAAACTTCCGGTGTCCCGATTACATCAATATCGACTTGTCCGTTATCCGGATCAAGGAAATCAAGTGCATATTGATTACTTAATCCGGTATAGTTTACCGGGACATTTTTAATCGTCCTTGTTTCTTTCGTTTCAGTCGTCACTTTTACATTAATTGCTTCAGGTGTCACAGCGGTTATCCCATTTCCTAAAGTGATTGGAATTGTTAGTTCCTGATCACCCGAAATATTAGCCACATTTACCGGAATTTCGATACTTGAAATTTTATCTAATGTACTTTGTCTTCCATATAGAACAACTTCTCGTACAGCCGGTTCAATATTTTTAATGCTTACCCCCTCTTTCGGTGTTCCTTGTTGTTTAATAACAACAGGTACCGTTTTTTGTGGGCTTTTAACCGGAATTGTGACTTCCACTTCGGCCGGTTCTACCTGTACGTTTAGTTTATTTAAGTTTTGGTCAAGAACGGATACACTCGCTTTTTGAGTAAACGTTCTATCAATAACCTCATTTCGCTCAACAATTGCTTTTACATAATTGATTTGATCAATGACATCTTTTCCGCCTGTAATTTTAACTTTTTTTGGTTTTATAACCGGTTCCTCTGCTTGGTAGCCATCTTCCAGAAGAGCTTTATTAAACTGTATATCAACAGTGAATTCCTTTGTTACTTTTTCTTGAACATTTACATTCACTGCTTCAGGTTTTATAGAGACAGTTAATTTATCCGAAATATCACGAACTTGGAATTTCACCCTCTGTGTACCTATTTCTGCCTTGGTCAAATCAAGATAAACTGTAAAATCCCTCAAATTTTTAGCCGATTTAACTAAACTGCTATTGCCCTCAACAATGACGTCAACAGTTTGTGGAGCACCGGTGACGACAAAATTTTCTTCATCATAATATAAAACAACAGGTACATCCTCTATCGTTTCCGTGGTTGTATTATCCCTGGCGGCACCTGATGCAGGACCCATTTGGTCTATATAAGCTGTTATATATAAGAGTAAAGCCAGTACTAAGGCAAGACCCCGGACAAACCATTTGCTTTCCATTAATTTATTTAAAAATTTATCCATCTTTTATCACCTCTTTTTCACCCACTTGCTCCAAAGATTACTTGTGGTTTGGGGTTCCAAAGGTTTTACTAACTTTTCGGTTAACATGCTCCGGAGCTGTTCTAGTTTAATTTCTCTGTGAAGTTCTCCATTTTTCGTTAATGAAATCCCTCCTGTTTCCTCTGAGACAACGACGGTAATACTATCGGTAACTTCACTAATTCCAACAGCTGCTCTGTGCCTTGTACCAAGTTCCTTTGAAATAAACGGGCTTTCTGATAAAGGCAAATAACAGGCTGCCGCTTTAATCTCATCGTCTTGAATGATCACTGCCCCATCATGTAAGGGCGTGTTGGGAATAAATGTATTGATTAGAAGTTCCGATGTAACTTTTGCATTCATCGGTATGCCAGTTTCAATATAATCATTCATTCCGGTCTCTTGGGCAATTGATATTAAGGCTCCAATCCGTCTCTTCGCCATATACTCGCAAGCTTTTACGATGGCATTTACAATTTGTTCTTGCTTTTCTTCCTCTTTTTGTCTTTGCCTTGTAAAAATTCGGCCACGACCCAGTTGTTCCAGGGCACGCCGTAATTCAGGTTGGAAAATAATAATGATTGCCAGAAAGCCCCATTCAATCACCTGCTCCATTAACCATTCCAGAGTTCTTAATCCAATTATATTACTCAAACCACGTAAAATAAGGATAATAAATATTCCGTTGATTAATTGAACAGCCTTCGTTCCCCTGACAACCATAAATATTTTATAAATTAGATACCATACAACTAGAATATCAACAACACTCGCTATATAATCAACAATCGTAAAATCGGCAAAAAAATCAGCAAATGGCATAAAAACCTTCCTCCAATTATCTATGCAAAAACGTTTCAGTCCATCCTTTTAACAAGTAAATTGGTCCACATACATTCCAAAGGCAAAATGACAACCAACAAGATGCCTTTTTCAACAAACAAATCAGTCCACATACCCCTATTATATCCTATATTCTAAACGTGAACATGATTGACAAAGATTTTGTTTGTTGAGCGTGCAGGCAACAATTTCCCCTTTATTCACTTGCCCTGGAACTGAAACGTTGTAAAAGTGATATATCATTCTAATTTGATTAGCTTTTTTATCCTTTAATAGACATTCAGTTAACGATATACAACTATGGGGGTTACTAAGTATTTTACTGTACATCATATTTTTTTATTATACCATAACTCATAACAACAGAAATTTTTTTCACCATTTTTTGCAGAAGACCATCTCCAAATGTATGAAAACCAACTATTACTTGCAAAAAGAAAAGCACATGGAAAGATTTCGAAGCTTTCCTTGTGCGTTTATTTTATATCCAAAAAGTTCCAATTTGACTAAAATTGCTTTTGTTCTTTCTTTACATAAAAAAAGGTCTTTGAACACGCTTGATCACAACCATAAGATTTCCACTTGGTAAGATCATCCGTGTAAGAAAGGACCTTTATCAACGGATTTATTATTCCTTACCCGTTAACATGTTCATGGTACTTTCAAATATATGTTTCATTTGATACCATAACCACTCAAATGCCTCATTAATCTCCACAATATCGCCTGTAACCTGACCGGCCGAGGCCATATATGATTCTCCATTAACGATTTCCCCGTTAATGACTGTTACACTACCGTCAACTTTTCCGTCAATACGGATATCGCCATTTTTTACAACAATATCTCCTGTAACCGTCTCTCCTTCAGGCACGATAGCTGTGTTATTCTCAATGACTAAATCAGGGTTTTTTGTAACAGAAAAGTCATCCCCTGACCAATGAGACAATAAACTTGCAGCCATAAATATGGAATAGATACTTGCAGCCGTTAATACCGGATGTCTTGAGAACCATCGTTTCACACTTACTTTTTTCTTTTCTTTCGGTAAATTCATCAGCACTTTTTGCGTAAAATCTGCCGGTGCTTGAACATGTGAGATGCTTTTTACTAAAGCAATGGATTTTTCAAGTTCCTGAAAATGTTGGCGGCAGTCGGCACAAGATTTTAAATGTACGGTTAATATGTTTTTATGTTCCGGTAAAATTTCCCCGTCTAAATATTCATGCATATATTCGGTTATTATTTCAGGACATCGATTCAAAGGTTTTCACCTCACTCAAATATGCCGGAGTTGTTTGCGAAGAGCTTCTCTCCCTCTATGTATTCTCGTTTTGATAGTTCCAATGGGGAGATCCAAAATCTTACTAATTTCCAATAGGGGGAGTTCTTCGATATATCTTAAAACAATGACTGCCCGATATTTTTCCGGCAATTTTAGAATTTCATTTTGAATGATTTCTTGCAATTCAATTTTTGAAACCTCTTCATCGGGTGCAAGTTGGCTGGCGGGTATTTGTGAATATAAGGTCAACCCTTCTGTTCCTGCCACTTCAGCATCTAAATAATAATCAGGTTTCTTTTTCCTGATCCGGTCGATACATAAATTGGTTGCAATACGATATAACCACGTGGAAAATTTTCTGTCAATATTATATCGTTCAATATTTATATATGCACGCATAAAAGCCTCTTGTGAAATATCTTCAGCCTCGTGAGAATTCCCCAACATTCGGAAGCAAAGTTGAAATACTTTATCTTTGTATAATTCAACGATCTCCCCAAACGCATTTTGGTCCCCTTTTCGCACTTGTTTTATCCGTGATTTCACAAACTCATCCATTCATAACCCTCCGCTCTATGCGGCTATTTATATTACGAAACAGCAAAAGAAAAGTTTCATTAATCTTATTATACTATGAATTATTTTTTTATTGAGGGGAAAACTAGAAATTTTCTTTATATACAATTAGGAAAACACTTGGAATTGCCTGCTACATGGGATATGTATTATTATTGGAAATTTTTACTTATGGTGTAAAAAAATCACGGTGGTTACCTGTTTCATGAGATTTGTATCATTTCCGGAGATTTGTACTTTCCTGTGTCACAAAAAATCACGCCGGCTGTTACCTGTTATGTGTTGTATCCTTACCTCAAAATTTATACGGGCGTACATGTAAAATAAATGGGTCCCCATCTAAATTTTAAAATGAGAACCCTTAATCACTAGTTATATAAAATTTACGGTTATTTTGCTGATTCATAATAGACTTTCACCAAAAAGCGAGGCCATTAATCCGACGGCAAGTACCCCTGTTTTGTTCCGCTCATCTAAAATAGGATTCACTTCAACGAATTCCGCTGACGTAATCATGCCTGATTCAAAAAACATTTCCATAGCCAAATGACTTTCCCGGTAATTCAAGCCGCCTTCTACCGGAGTGCCGACACCCGGTGCATAAAGTGGATCTAACCCGTCTAAATCTAATGAAAGATGAACACCATCTGTACGATCTTTAAAATATGCAATCGTTTCTTCTATAACTTTTGGAATGCCCAGACGATCAATTTCATGCATGGTATATACTTTGATTCCTTTTTCTTTAATTAATCTTTTTTCACCTTCATCTAATGATCTGGCACCAATAATGACGATATTCTCAGGTTGAATTTTTGGACAATAGCCACCAATTTGCGTAAGCGTCGTTTCACCTAATCCAAGACTGACTGCAAGAGGCATGCCATGAATATTTCCCGATGGTGAAGTTTCCGGTGTATTTAAATCTCCATGGGCATCAAACCAGATAACCCCGAGTCTTTTAAAATATTTTGAAATGCCGGCAAGTGTTCCAATCGCAATACTATGGTCTCCGCCAAGTACGAGTGGAAAGGAACCTTCTTTCATGATTTTGTCGACTTTATCTGCAATTTTTGTACTCGCTTGGACAACCGCTTCTAAGTTTCGCAACCCTGTTAAAGGATCTGTTGTCAATCGATCTCTACCAATCTCAATATCTCCTAAATCATTCACTTGGTAACCCAGGGATTCCAGCCTTTCAACGACCCCCGCATAACGGATTGCACTCGGACCCATATCGACACCCCTGCGTAATTGCCCTAAATCCATCGGTGCTCCCACAATTGAAATTTTTCCTCTCATCTTTTTCTACCCCCCTAAAATATATTGTAAATGCTCTCAAAGGATGACTCAACCTAGCAAAAAATGGTATAAATAAACACTTTTTATTATAGCAATCAAGGAAAAATTATTATAAGAAAAGGAAAGGAATGCTTTCGTAGATTCCTTTCTCAAGTTTGACACTGAAAAACGTTTGGAACATTGTAATTACAGCGTTTTTGGCCCATATTTAGGGCGATAAAACTGCGTACTTTTTAGCTTTTTTGCTGCTAAAAAGTAAATAAATTGTGTGATAAAATTATTTTGGGCAAATTATTTCTTAGCCCTTCATTTAGCAAAAATCACTTTCTTAGTTGTATTTTTTTCGCAAGTAGTTATATTTATAATTAAGTCATGCGGATTTGGTATGCTTCCTTATCCCTGGGTGCCTTTTTCTGATGTTTCGCAGCTTTAAGGCTGTATGGTTGTAACTAATCCGGTGTTTAAACAGGTATCTTTACCAATCGTTAAAAAATGGCTGAAAGAGAGGGATAAACTTCATGCCCAAAAAACAAACCGAGGCAAATAAGAAGTGGCAAGAAAAAATAAGGATTATGCTAACTATATTAGTGCACGATCCCGAGCGCGCAGTTTCATCAAGAATAAAGCCACCCTTGAAGATATTGAGGAATTTAAAAAATTAATTGAAGAGCGTGAAAAATTTTTAAAAAGCGAGGACACATTTAGCTAAGAGGAAATCACTTTTTTTACAGTCAATTTTGCCAGGGGAATCGTCCTAAGAATATCTCTGCAAACTTTTGGCACATATCGGAATTAATTTTTCTACGAATTCGTTTCTTATTGAGTTTTTATAGAGGAAATGTCGAACCGAAAAATAGGATATTGCCTGTTATTCGCCTGTGGAACGGTAAAAAACAAAAAAATGTTCCACAAAAAAGCGACCCTTAAACATCCAAGAGTCGCCTTTTTTAATGTTTTTCGCAATAAGCGGAAGACGGGACTCGAACCCGCGACCCTCACCTTGGGAAGGTGATGTTCTACCACTAAACTACTTCCGCATAAATTAAACTATCTATAAATTAAAATTAAAACAAATTTACTCCCTTATACATCACAGTTGTTTATTTTCTAAATAAAATGACTGGGCTAGCTGGATTCGAACCAACGAATCACGGAGTCAAAGTCCGTTGCCTTACCGCTTGGCTATAGCCCAATATGTTTTTATGGTGGAGGGGGACGGATTCGAACCGCCGAACCCTGAGGGAGCGGATTTACAGTCCGCCGCGTTTAGCCACTTCGCTACCCCTCCATTTATGTTAATTATGGAGCTATGCCGACTGCAGGACTTGAACCCGCAACCTACTGATTACGATTCAGTTGCTCTACCAATTGAGCTAAGTCGGCAAATATATTTTTGTCTTCAATAAAAATTTCCTTTGTTGACCTCATCCTCTTCTTGTTTTTAGGTGTCAAAGCTACCCACTATCTTTTTATATACTTTGAAAAACTTTATCGAAGAGTATTATTAACTGGTCAATATTTATTATAAGAAAAAGTGGTGGAGGTTGACGGGATCGAACCGCCGACCCCTTGCTTGTAAGGCAAGTGCTCTCCCAGCTGAGCTAAACCTCCAAATGGTGACCCCTACGGGATTCGAACCCGTGTTACCGCCGTGAAAGGGCGGTGTCTTAACCGCTTGACCAAGGGGCCACAATAAATTATTCACGCAAGTTGACGCTTATTATTATATAAAGAATGCGCATGATTGTAAAGGGAAGATAGTAAGTTTTTATTTTCTGATTTTTATTTTATCCCCTAAATGGTAATCTGTCTCACAGAACTAATATTTTGAAGGCATTAGGACGAAGGTAGCATTTAAAAGGTAGGTTTTTATACACTTTTTTGAAACATGTTAAAGATACCCACATCAAGCTATAAAAACAAACGGTTTCGAATAAATACCGAAACCGCATTTAATTTACACTATTAAAAAGCTTCCAATCGGGCTCGAACCGATGACCTCTTCCTTACCATGGAAGTGCTCTACCTGCTGAGCTATGGAAGCAAGGCTCCGCAGGTAGGATTCGAACCTACGACCGATCGGTTAACAGCCGATTGCTCTACCACTGAGCTACTGCGGAACAATAAAATGTTACCACTAGTTTAGTTTATCTTTTAAGAATTACCTTTTGTAAATAATGAATGTTTTAAGTCAATTTTCAACTTATTTAATAAGTAATGTTCCAAAGATTCTACACGAGTAAAGTTATGGTCTTTCAAAAGGAAATCTTTGTATAAGAATATAAAACATGCCTGGCAACGTCCTACTCTCGCAAAGGCAAGGCCTTCACTACCATCGGCGCTGAGAAG
>ERZ1673768.50-NODE-50-length-22858-cov-22.118669_pt1 | contig 22858 bp, 20 predicted proteins | sample MGYA00580142_ERZ1673768 | MGnify/ENA primary metagenome ERZ1673768 (study PRJEB41219, sample SAMN04549649) | soil metagenome | isolation source: soil | place: USA: Texas, La Sal del Rey | collected 2008-06-23 ... | reverse complement strand
GAAGATGACAAGGTTGATAGGTCCGAGGTGGAAGCACGGTGACGTGTGGAGCTGAAGGATACTAATCGTTCGAGGACTTAACCTATAGCATTTATTTACTCGGGAAGTAGCCTTACGTTATCTAGTTTTGAGAGAATGAAAATTCCCCTGCATTTTTTAATTAAATTGTACACGGATATGTGTGTTCCCGCGTCAATGTAAATTCGAGGAAGATGATCCTCAGCTCGTCGCAAGCCAGCAGGCATATTCGATGTAGTAGGCTCGGTAATAATGGCGAGAAGGTCACACCCGTTCCCATCCCGAACACGGAAGTTAAGCTTCTCAGCGCCGATGGTAGTGAAGGCCTTGCCTTTGCGAGAGTAGGACGTTGCCGGGCTAAATATATTAATATTATCATCGCGGGGTGGAGCAGTCTGGTAGCTCGTCGGGCTCATAACCCGAAGGTCGTAGGTTCAAATCCTACCCCCGCAATATTGGTCCGGTAGTTCAGCTGGTTAGAATGCCTGCCTGTCACGCAGGAGGTCGCGGGTTCGAGTCCCGTCCGGACCGCCATAATTTAGTTTTGAAGATAAACTGTGAAGTGTTTCACAGTTTTTTTATAATTTAGTTATAGAAATTCTTTGTTAACAATAAAGATAATTTTAGGACTTCAAAATTCGAAGTCCTTTTTTGTTAGATTAAGCAGCTTTCCGAAAATGTTTCCTATATTGACGAATACATCTATACCAAAATAGCAAAAGTTAGAAATCCATTGCATAATACATTTTTGATTTTTTTAACTGCCAAAATAATTATTCTCCCATTTTAAAAACGACTCGCCCTTATGGAGAGTCGTCGAATAGGTGAAAAAGTATTGGCAATGCTTTTAACTTTGCCGATTCTGTTCACGTGCGGAATATTGGTTTTAATAACAGCATCGCCGATTCAAACCTAATTAACCAGTTTTTTGAAAACCACAGAAAATTCGTTCGAAGACAATATTATCGGTAAAAACTGATTAATAAGTTTTGTTAAAAAGCCACGGAAAATTCATTCCAAAACACCATCATCGATTAAAACTTTCTAAATCCAGTCCCGGGTTTGCGTTTAAACTTAGATCTGCAAGAATGCCTTTTTCAAAAAAGACACTTCCACAGGCTGCAATCATGGCGGCATTGTCAGTACATAAGTTCATTGGGGGTATAACTAAATCTACATTTCCCAACTCAGCAATCCGCTCGGTTAAGTGATTTCTTAACCCCTTATTTGCAGCTACTCCGCCGGCGAGAATGACTTGGTTAACCTGATATTCCTGCACTGCACGGACGGTTTTTTCTACAAGGACTTCAACGACACTAGTCTGAAAGCTGGCTGCTAAATCAGCAGGCTCAATGGTTTCCCCGCGTTGTTCAGCATTGTGTACGGTATTGATGACAGCAGATTTTAATCCACTAAAACTAAAATCATACGATCCCTCTTCTAGCCAAGCACGAGGAAAGTCGATATTTGCTTCTCCTTCATGTGCTAATCGGTCAATATGAGGCCCCCCGGGATATGGCATACTTAGTACTCTGGCTACTTTGTCATAAGCTTCCCCGGCAGCATCATCCCTTGTCTCACCAATTACTTTAAAATGACCATGTTCTTTCATATAGACCAGTTCTGTATGACCGCCGGAAACGACAAGAGCAAGCAAAGGGAATGTCATTTCTTTAACTAACCGATTTGCATATATGTGCCCCGCAATATGATGGACGGGAATTAATGGTAAAGAATGAGCAAAAGCAAGGGTTTTTGCCGCTTCTACTCCAATTAAAAGAGCGCCGACAAGACCAGGTCCTTGGGTTACCGCAACCCCCGTTAGATCGCTAAAATTCAGTTCTGCTTGTCTCATTGCTTCCTCAATAACAATGGTTATTTGCTCTACATGTTGGCGGGAAGCTATTTCAGGAACAACGCCGCCATAACGTTTATGAACTTCGATTTGTGAAGCAACAACATTAGAAAGGATTTGGGTCCCGTTTTTGACCACGGCGGCCGCTGTTTCATCACAACTTGTTTCAATTCCTAATATATATAAATCATTCATTTTAAATTCACCCACATTACTAAAGCATCTTCATAATTATCAGTGTAGTATGATTTTCGAATACCACCATTTTTAAAACCGAATTTTCGATACATGTTTTGGGCAACAATATTGGACACTCTTACTTCCAATGTTGCCTTTTTTACACCCTTAACAATCATTGTTTCCATCATTTTCATCATTAATTGTTCACCAATTTTCAATCCCCGGTACTCGGGTAATACTGCAATATTGGTAATATGTGCTTCGTCAATTACGATCCACATGCCACCGTAAGCAACGATTTTTTTATCAAGCTCACCACCGATATAGATTGCATAAGGATTTATTGTTAACTCTCGAACAAATGCATCCCGATTCCAAGGAGAAGTGAAAGAAGCATATTCTACATGCAGAATTTCATCAACATCGTTAATAGTCAGTCTGCGAAAAACAGGTGTCCAATTCATAAAGTTGTCCCCTCAAATTTAATTCGTTTTCTCTCTCCATTTGGCTTCAGCTTCTGCCAAGCGTAAATAATTCGGTGCAAATGAATGCACATTTTTTTCTTTTAAATCTTTTGCAAGTAAAGCCAACTCACCGGGTTTAGGGATATTGACAGTAATCGGTGCAAATTGAACTTGTTTAGCCAGTTGATTTACGATTACCTGTTCATGAATAACCACATCATTTCCTAAAAACAGAACCGGTTTATCAAATGTTTTAAGTAATTTGCACCATTCTTCTGTAGGAATATGTTGATCGTCAATGGCTTGCATTAATTTGCCTTCCTTATATTCATATAATCCAGTAAAAATATTTCCCCGTCTTGCATCCATGACAGGAGAAATGTAGCCATCAAAATATCGAGCGCTGGCCGCCATTAATTTAAGGCTGGAAACACCAACAATGGGTATGTTTAATGTCCACGCTAACGTTTTTCCGATCGTTAGGCCAATCCGCAAGCCGGTGTATGAGCCCGGACCGTTAGCAACAATGATTTTATTTATCTCTTTTATGTCCATGCCGCAATCTTTTAGTAGAAAGTCAATGGCCGGTAATACCCTTGTTGAATGATTTCTTTTTATATTTGTTATATATTCACCGATAATTTTTTCATTACTTGCGATTCCAACACCGAGTACATTTGTCGAGGTATCAATTGCTAAAATATTCATGGAAAAACTCCTCACATAGTTGTTCATATCGAATACCAACCGGTTTAAAAAGAAATTGTCTGGTTGTCAGGTCAACAAATTTAATTTCAATAGTTAAAAATTGTTCGGGCAACTGGTCTTGGATGATATGAGCCCATTCAATGACGGTGATACCATCACCATGAAAATATTCATCAAAACCGAGATCTTCCATTGAATCCTTTAGTCGATAAACATCCATATGATAGAGGGGGAAAATCCCTTTGTATTCTTTTATAATTGTAAATGTGGGACTACTAATATTTTTATTGATACTAAGTCCTTTTGCCAACCCTTTTGTAAAAGTTGTTTTTCCGGCACCAAGATCGCCTTCCAGCGCAATCGTATCTCCTTCCCGTAAAAATTTACTGAACGTTTGTGCCATTGAAAAAGTTTCTTCCTGATTATGTACAGTAATTTGGTAATCCTTCATTGTTTTCTCACCAACTTTATATATATCTTCCATAAGATTAACGAAATATCGGTGAAATATCAATATTTGCCGGTAATAAGTGTATGTTTCGATAAATGTCACTTATTTCAAAAATTCCTGCCTATCTTGCTTGATTCGATTGTGGATAATATTGTGGATAAAAATTACTGAAGATAAGTCTGAGTAAACACGATTTGTTTGGATCGATACGGATTGGTCACACAAGTGTTGCTACAAGAACGTGGCACAATTAGTTTATCAGTGGGGAAAGCGAGTCCCCACTGAAAGACATCTCAATTATTCACAACACAATTGTGGATAACTTGAATATTTTTTGTGGATATTGTGGAAAAGCATTTGAGATGTTAATAAACATATAATTGTCTTGTGAATAACTTTGTGGAAAAAGTGAATAATTCATGCAATCGAATGATTGGTCAAGAGGTTTCACTTACTTCCGGTACTTTTTTGACAGGTCTCCGGAAAATCCATCAATTATTCCAGTTCACTCCATTCCTCCAATAAAGTTTCAATTTTTGCTTTGGCTTTTTCAATTTCCTTATTTAGTTCAGCCACTTTTGTATGGTCGCTATAGATTTCCGGATGAAGGAATTGCTGCTCCTTCTCGGCAATTTCCATCTCCAGTGATTCAATTAATGTTTCAATTTCTTCAACCCGACGTTTCTTTTGTCGTTCCAGTTTCTTTAGTTCTTTTTCTTGTTCATAACGGGTTTTTGCGTCCAAATCGGAAGCCGGTTCTTGCGTTTGGTTGTGCTCGCTCTCTTCTGATAATTTTTGAATCTCCATCATTTCTTCCTTTTTCTCTATATAATAATCATAGTCACCCAAATACTCGGTCACACCGTTAGTAGAGAGTTCAAAAACTTTTGTTGCAATTCGGTTAATAAAATAACGGTCATGAGAAACAAACAAGATCGTACCGGGAAAATCAACAAGAGCATTTTCCAAAATTTCTTTACTGTCTAAATCGAGATGATTTGTTGGTTCATCTAAAATTAAAAAATTTGCATTTAACATCATTAGTTTAGCCAATGACAACCTTGCTTTTTCACCACCGCTCAAAGTTGAGACGTTTTTTAAAACATCATCACCGGAGAACAAAAAATTGCCAAGAATGGTTCGGATTTCTTTTTCCGTTTTTGTCGGATATTCATCCCAAAGTTCATTTAATACTCGCTTATTTGATGTTAAGTTTGCTTGTTCTTGATCATAGTAAGCAATGGTTACATTCGCTCCAAAATGGATGTTTCCGGAAAGAGCCTGGAGTTGGCCGACAATTGTCTTTAGTAGAGTAGATTTGCCGACACCATTTGGGCCAAGCAAAGCAATGCTATCTCCTCTTTGAATTCGAAAGTGGATATTTTTTGATATTTGATTGGCTCCATAACCAATGGCCAAATCAACCACATTAAGAACTTCATTGCCACTTTGCCGCTCAATTTGAAAGGAAAAATTAGCAGATTTATCGTCTCTGTGCGGTTTATCAATCATTTGCATTCGTTCCAGTGCTTTACGCCTGCTTTGTGCCCGTTTTGTTGTTGATGCACGGGTCAGATTTTTGGCAATAAATTCTTTCATTCTTGCTATCTCATCTTGTTGTTTTTCATACATTTTCAAGTCACGTTCATAATTCTCTGCTTTTTGGACTAAGTATTGACTGTAGTTACCGACATATTTTGTTAAAGTAGTCTGAGCGCATTCATAAACTTGGTTTACAAGCTTATCAAGAAAATAGCGATCATGGGAAACAATAAGAATGGCTCCATCATAAGATTGCAAATATTGTTCTAACCATGTCAATGTATCGATATCTAGGTGGTTCGTCGGCTCGTCCAAAATTAAAATGTCCGGCTTTGATAAGAGCAATTTTCCTAAAGCCAGGCGAGTTTTTTGTCCGCCGCTTAAATTGGATATTTTTGTTTCTTGATAGTTGAAAGTGGAAAAATTAAGCCCGTGTAATACGGAACGAATATCTGCTTCATATTGATATCCGCCCTGTTCTTTAAATTCATGCTGTAAATAATCATATTCGGACAAAATTTGCTTGTATTTGCCTTCATCTGTATAAATTTCTTCCTTTGCCATTTCCTGCTCAAGATTACGTAACCTTTTTTCCATGCTCCGTAAATGTTCAAAGACAGTTAGCATTTCATCCCAGATAGTTCTGTCTGAAACGAGACCGGTATGTTGATCTAAAAAGCCAATTGTTACTTCTTTTGGCTTAATGATTTCTCCGGAGTCATAAGCAAGTTCACCGGCAATTATTTTCAGCAAGGTTGATTTGCCTGATCCGTTTCTACCAACAAGGGCAATTCGGTCTCTTGTATGAATTTCTAATTTAATATTCGAAAGGACAAGATCTGCCCCGTAATATTTATTTAGTTGATTTACTTGTAGTAAAATCATGATTTGCACCTCAACATTTCACAATAAAAATGGTCCTTTACCTGGAAATATAACAGCTTTGACTCTGTTTGCCTTTTAAAAGAATGAATGACTGACTAATTATTTTCAGAGTGAAGCGAATGGGAACATGCTGTTTTTGATTACAAAATAATCGATTCCTTCCTCTACCATAACATATCCAGTCGCTTTTCGATCCATCATTTCCGACATTTAAAGGAGATCCTGTAAATGTCATGTCAACAAGTCTATATAAAAATAGTACATGAAGGGGAGGAAAAATGGCAAATGGAGATTAAATGAAACGTATCTACAAGACAGATGAAAAAAAATAGTGTATCATAGTAGGTGAATATGTTAACAAAAATAAGAATTGAGGAAGTGTACATGTTTATTTGTAATGTAAGCGTTCACAGTGTGCTTTGTATGCCTTATAAAAGAATTACTTCTATAGGGCAATGAAAGATATTATAATAGAAAAATAATAATTTTTCAGCATTGGAGGATTTTGACATGGAAACAGATCAGCTAAAAATTCCTAAAGCCACAGCTAAGAGATTGCCATTATATTATCGTTTTATTCAAAATTTGTACCAGTCAGGAAAACAAAGAGTTTCTTCTGCTGAGTTAAGTGAAGCGGTTAAGGTCGATTCGGCAACGATTAGAAGGGATTTTTCTTATTTCGGCGCGTTAGGTAAAAAAGGGTATGGATATAATGTTCAGTATTTGTTATCCTTTTTCAGAAAAATATTGAACCAGGATGAAATAACAAAGGTAGCCTTAATCGGTGTAGGTAATTTAGGTACAGCTCTATTAAAATACAATTTCACTAAAAACAATAATACTAAAATTGTCTGTGCCTTTGATGCAAACCAAGAAAAGGTCGATCAAAAAATTGGGGATATTACTGTTTATCCAATGGATTCACTGGAACAAATATTGTCAACCGAAGAGATTCAGGTTGTTATTCTGACAGTCCCGGCTCCTGTTGCCCAATTGGTTACTGATCGTTTAGCAAAAACAGGAATAAAAGGAATTTTAAATTTCACGCCGGCTCGATTAACTGTTCCGTCAAATATTCGTGTTCACCATATTGATTTAGCTGTTGAATTACAATCTTTTGTTTATTTAATTAAACATTACTCAAATGAGGAAGTAGTGGTTGGAGATTAATTTTTTTAGTAGGGAAATGGCAGGTAACACAAAAATTTATCTTCAAAACAACACAATATTTTGCATTGCAATAATTATGATTCATACGATATGATAGGAAAAAAGTTTTTGTAAAATCTTTTTTGGGTGACAATGAATGAATTTGAATGAGGTTGATGGGGGAGAGGGAGAAACATGACAATCGGTCCGGGTAGTTTAATTCTCATATTAATCATGGCATTATTAATTTTTGGTCCGAAAAAGTTACCGCAACTCGGTCGTGCGGCAGGAGATACACTAAGGGAATTTAAAAATGCCACAAAGGGTCTTGCTGATGAAAATAATGGGAAGAGAAAAGATCAAGAAGGCAAATAGGGAGAGAAGAGATGGAGAAAAACGAATTGACTGTAATTGAGCATTTCGTTGAATTAAGGAGACGGTTGGTTTTTATCGTTGTCTTCTTTCTTTTGGCAATGATCGGTTCGTTTTTTTTGGCAGAGCCGTTGATCGTATATTTGCAACAAACTGATGAAGCGGCCAGTTTGGAACTGAACGCCTTCCGCTTAACTGACCCGCTAAAGATTTATATGCAAATCGCTTTTATCATTGCTTGTGTAATAACTTCACCTTTTGTTTTGTATCAGTTATGGGCTTTTATTTCACCGGGTTTATATGAAAAGGAAAAAAAAATAACCTTAGCCTATATACCTGTTTCGGTATTTTTGTTTTTATCAGGTATTTCGTTTTCATATTTTGTATTATTTCCGTTTATTGTTCGCTTTATGAAACAGTTAGGGGACCGAATGGAAATCAATCAAGTCATTGGGATCAATGAATATTTCCATTTTTTGTTACAAATTACGTTGCCTTTTGGTTTGTTATTCCAATTGCCGGTGATTATATTATTTTTAACAAGGCTTGGAATAATTACACCTGACTTTTTGTCTAGGGTGCGAAAATATGCGTACTTTATCTTGCTAGTCATCGCGGCACTGATTACACCGCCGGATGTTCTCTCGCATATGATGGTCACTTTACCATTATTATTGCTTTATGAAGTTAGTATTTGGATTTCGAAGCTGGCGTATCGGAAAAAAATGAAGGAAGAAGAAGGGCTTGCCGTTTAAACTAAGGAAAATTTTCCATTGTATATTTTATCCATTAAAAAGCATATTGAATTCCGGTAACGAAGCAACTTGGAAGTGGCGGATAGGTTATGGCATAAGGAGCTTGCTTAAAAGGTATAATGGAAACCGGAGTAATTCCCTTGTTATCGGTGAGTACCGCGTTTCGGGTCGAATAAAGCTCGGGACGCCCGAGTTTTATTTAGATAAGGACTATGTTAGAAAGGGCATATGCATAATGAAAATGATCATTTTTATTTACGATTGTTAATTTTCATATCGTATTGCCTTTTTGAGATAGTCCTTTCCTTTTTATGGAAAAACTTGTATAAGGTATTTTGGTTGTGACATACTAATTTTGATTGAATGGTTCATATTTGCTGCATTTGCAATTGACTCATTACTACATAAGTATTCATTAATGTATGTGCCAAAATTGGAATGATAATTCGGTCGGTTTTTACATATAAATAACTGAATGTGAATCCAATGGCACAATAGAGTAATAAATGTTCAAATTCCATGTGAGCGGCAGAAAAAAGAATGGAACTGATTAAGGCTGCAAGAAAGAAATTTGTTTTTTTGTATAAAGATCCAAAAATAATTTTACGAAAGATGATTTCTTCCAAAATCGGACCAATTATCGAAGTAACGAAAATCATAATCGGTGCAACATTGATTAAATTCAGGATATTTTCTGTGTTTTCCGAACCAACATCCACACCTAATAGCGTCTCAATCATGATAGCAATTCTTTGTGCGATCAGGGCAAGTAGTACACCATAAACAGACCAGCCAAGTACAAACGGTATTGAGCGGAGGTTCCGGTTTCGCATTGTAATTTCATCTTTTAAATAATAAAGGGTGATCAATAAGGTTACAAAAAAACTAAATACCGTCCAAATAGAAACGGAAAGTAGCCAATATTTATTTCCGGCAAAACCAAAACTTTGGAAAATGCCGTATAGAATCGATGCCCCGATGTTTAAAAATAACTGCATCGCTACATAAGTAAGGATAATCAGTTTATATTCTCGTTTCAAAAAATTCACCTCACTAGCTATTTTATCAAAAAGTTGCAAAGGAAGCTATTTCCCTATTGAGTAGGACAAGATAATTTTGGTAAAAAAAAATGTTAAAATTTTATAGTTGACACTTGCAAAAAACAAATCAATTCATTATTATAATAATTGGAATTAGCACTCAAGGACAATGAGTGCTAACAACATTGAAAATATATGAGGAGGTTGTTTAATGTGTTAAAGCCACTTGGAGATCGCGTAGTTATTGAACTTGTAGAAACTGAAGAAAAAACAGCTAGCGGCATCGTTCTGCCGGATACTGCAAAAGAAAAACCACAAGAAGGTAAAGTTGTAGCTGTAGGAACCGGCCGTGTTCTTGATAGCGGTGAACGGGTTGCACTTGAAGTAAATGTCGGCGATCGGATCATCTTCTCAAAATATGCTGGTACTGAAGTCAAATATGACGGAAAAGAATACTTAGTTTTACGTGAAAGTGACATATTAGCTGTTGTAGAATAATAACATTTTACAATTGATAATAAAAATATGATAGGAGGATTTGACGAGAATGGCAAAACAAATCGTATTCAGTGAAGAAGCTCGACGTAGTATGTTGCGCGGTGTTGATAAATTAGCAGATGCTGTCAAAGTTACATTAGGACCAAAAGGACGTAATGTGGTATTAGAGAAAAAATTTGGTTCACCACTAATTACAAATGATGGTGTCACAATCGCAAAAGAAATCGAATTGGAAGATCCATTTGAAAATATGGGTGCGAAACTTGTTGCAGAAGTTGCCAGCAAAACAAATGATGTTGCCGGGGACGGTACGACAACTGCAACGGTTCTTGCCCAAGCAATCATTCGTGAAGGATTGAAAAACGTTACTGCCGGTGCAAATCCAATGGGCATCCGTAAAGGGATTGAAAAAGCAGTAGCAGTAGCCGTTGAAGAATTAAAAGGAATTTCTAAACCTGTAGAAAGCAAAGAAGCAATCGCGCAAGTCGGAACCATTTCTGCAGGTGATGAAGAAGTAGGTCAATTAATCGCAGAAGCAATGGAACGCGTTGGTAAAGACGGTGTTATTACCATTGAAGAATCAAAAGGTTTCAATACTGAACTAGATGTTGTCGAAGGTATGCAATTTGACCGTGGTTATGTTTCTGCATATATGGTAACAGACCAAGATAAAATGGAAGCTGTTTTAGAAAATCCATATATTTTAATCACAGATAAGAAAATCTCTAATATTCAAGAAATCCTTCCATTATTGGAACAAGTATTGCAACAATCGAAGCCATTATTGATTATTGCTGAAGATGTTGAAGGGGAAGCTCTTGCAACTCTTGTTGTAAACAAACTTCGCGGTACATTCAATGTTGCAGCAGTAAAAGCACCTGGATTTGGTGACCGTCGTAAAGCTATGCTTGAAGACATTGCAATTTTAACCGGTGGTGAGGTTATCACAGAAGACCTAGGTCTTGAATTAAAATCTGCTTCCGTTGCTCAATTAGGTCGTGCCGGTAAAGTTGTTATAACAAAAGATAACACAACAATCGTTGAAGGTGCCGGCGAATCCAGCAAAATTAGTGCTCGTGTAAATCAAATTAAAGCACAATTAGAAGAAACGACTTCTGAATTCGATAAAGAAAAATTACAAGAACGTTTGGCTAAACTTGCCGGCGGGGTTGCAGTCATCAAAGTTGGTGCTGCTACAGAAACAGAATTAAAAGAACGGAAACTTCGCATTGAAGACGCCCTAAACGCTACTCGTGCTGCCGTTGAGGAAGGTATTGTATCCGGTGGTGGTACAGCACTTGTGAACGTATATAACAAAGTGGCAGCCATTGAAGCAGAAGGCGATGTGGCAACCGGTGTGAAAATTGTTCTTCGTGCCTTAGAAGAACCGGTACGTCAAATTGCTGAAAACGCCGGTTTAGAAGGTTCGGTTATTGTGGAACGCTTGAAAACTGAAAAATCTGGCGTAGGTTTCAACGCTGCTACAAACGAATGGGTAAACATGACCGAGGCCGGTATTGTTGACCCGACAAAAGTTACTCGTTCAGCCCTTCAAAACGCAGCTTCTGTTGCAGCTATGTTCTTAACAACTGAAGCCGTCGTTGCTGACATTCCGGAAGAAAACAAAGGCGGCGGCGCTCCAATGCCAGACATGGGCGGCATGATGTAATCTAATTGCCCCTTCCTTTTTGAAAAGAGATTGTTATAACAGCAAAACCACTCCTATTAATTGTTGGGAGTGGTTTTTTTGCTAATTAGGAAAGTATAACTTTTTTAATTTCTACTTTCCTAACTCATAAGTTCAACTACGGCTCTGCTCTTCTGCTCTCGCCTAAAAGCTCGGACGCCCGAGTTTACTTTATATGATCATTTCTGTTATTCTCCAAAATCCGTCCATTATTTTTTCCCCATTCACATTTCTTTATAGTTAATCCACGCTACCATTTATGTTGATTTCTTAAAAATATTTACCTAGTTTTAAGTAATTGAATTGGACGTTAAATAGTATGAAGATTTTGTAAATGTCATCTTTTTTAGTGAAAATTATGCTTTAATGAAGATGTAAATTTGAAAGGAGGTTATTTATGAGCCAAGTAGAGTTAATCAATATCTCTAAATCCTATCATAAACAGAAAGATGTATTAAAAGGAATTAATCTATCGATAGAAGAAGGTGAATTTTTTGTTCTTGTTGGTCCTTCCGGGTCAGGGAAGAGTACGTTACTCCGGATGATCGCGGGACTTGAAGAAATTTCGGGCGGTATCTTAAAAATAAACGGAAACACAGTGAACCATCTTCCGCCAAAGGATCGAAATTTATCAATGGTCTTCCAAAATTATGCACTGTATCCTCATTTAACGGTTGAACAAAATATTCTTTTTGGATTAAAAGCTAGGAAGATTGATAAACAGGAACAACAAAAAAGACTCAAGGAAGCAGCAGAAATGTTAGGATTGACGGAACTGCTAAACCGTAAACCTAGGGAACTATCAGGCGGTCAAAGGCAAAGGGTAGCATTGGGACGTTCTGTTGTCAGTCATGCACCGCTTTGTTTAATGGATGAGCCTTTATCAAATTTAGATGCAAAACTAAGAGCGAATATGCGGGTACAAATACGAAGACTGCAAAAGCGTTTAGGACTAACAATGATCTATGTAACCCATGATCAAGTCGAAGCCATGACAATGGGGGATCGAATCATGGTTCTCAATGGTGGGGAAATTCAGCAAGTAGGAAAACCGATTACCCTTTACAATGAACCGGAAAACCTATTCGTTGCCTCCTTCATTGGTTCGCCAAAGATGAATGTGGGAGATGCTGTCTTTTCAGAAGACCGAAAACAGTTAATCATTGAAAATCAATTGCATATCACTGTAAATCCATCATCCATAATGGATTTTTCAAAAAATCGTAATATAAAAGTGGGTATTCGTCCGGAACATCTTCTGTCTGGTAAGTCAACAGGCGAAAGGAATATCTATTTTGAAGTAGTAAATGTTGAGCAATTAGGAAATGAAACTTCTATTGCATTTGTTGTGGGGAAAGAGCTGTGGACGGCAAAATGGCCGGGTCAATGGCCGGTCAAATTTGGTCAGAAAGTACCTGTGCAAATATTACCTGAACATCTATTCTTCTTTGATGCTGAAACAGGCGAGCGCATAAAATCTGCAGAACTTAGAAAAAGACAAGAGGTAATAACGATATGAGTATGAATCCGACACTTGAAACGAATGAAACGTATATGTATCAATTTGAACGTGTAAAAAAGAGTGCCCGGATGAAAAGTTTTATCAAAGGTATGTTGTTTTTATTCCCGTCCATTCTATTATTTAGTGTTTTCGTTTTTTACCCTATGTTTAAAACGATCTATTTGAGCTTTTATCTGACGGATGCAAAAGGTTCAACCACGGTTTTTGTAGGTTTGGAAAATTACCTAAATATGTTTACGAATCCAATTTTTCTTCAAAGTATAAAAAATACGTTTTTATTTGTTTTCTATACCGTACCTCCGACAGTTTTGATTAGTTTGTTTTTAGCCATCCTTGCTAATGAGAATCTAAGAGGGATCGGCCTTTTCCGGACGATTTACTCGTCAACAATCGGTATTTCAGTTGCGGCAGCGTCTGTATTTTGGCTTTATTTATTTAATCCAACAATGGGGCTGCTAAACAAATTTCTTGAAGCTTTTGGAGGAGAACCGGTTGGATGGTTAACGGATCCGGCCTGGGCACTTCTTTCTGTATCAGTGACAACTATATGGATGAATATCGGTTTTACGTTTTTAATCTTGCTTGGTGGTTTACAGTCAATTGATCGCTCTTTATATGAAAGTGCAGAAGTTGAAGGTTCGGGTTATTTTTATAAGCTTAGGAGAATTACAATTCCAATGCTGTCACCAACTTTGTTTTTTGTGATTACGGTATCTATGATTAATAGCTTTCAAACTTTTGGTCAAATAGATATCTTAACGCAAGGTGGGCCAGCAAATGAAACAAGTTTAATTGTGTATTCCATTTATCGAGAAGCTTTTGTCAATTATCAGTTTGGCTCAGCCAGTGCACAAGCGGTCGTATTATTTATTCTTATTCTCGTCATGACGGTCATCCAATTTAAGCTGGGGGAAAGGAGAGTTCATTATCAATGATTCTTTCAACAGGGCAAAAACTCTTATTTTATGTATTGCTAATTATTTCAGCACTCCTCCTTGCAGGTCCGGCTATCATGGCAATTGTGATGAGTTTTATGACAAACCAGGATATTTTAACAGGAAGCCTGCCAACCAAGTTTACAATTGAAAACTATATCGCGGCCTTTAATGGGTTTCCATTAACCGAATATTTATTTAATAGTTTTATTGTTTCGTTTGTCATTATGCTTGGCCAGTTGATTTTATCATCTTTAGCGGCTTATGCATTTGTTTTCATCGAGTTTAAAGGGAGGGACCTTCTATTCTATCTCTTTATAGCAACAATGATGGTTCCTTTTGAAGCATCAATTATTCCCAATTTCCATTTAATCCGTGATTTAGACTGGATTGATACATATCCGGGGTTGACGATACCGTTTTTTGCGACAGCGTTCGGTACCTTCTTGCTCCGGCAAAATTTTAAAGGAATACCAAAAGAATTACGTGAAGCCAGTCAGATTATTGGTATGGGAGATTTCAAGTTCTTCTTGACAGTTGTGTTACCTGTTTCACGAACCAGTTTGGTCACCTTAGGGATTTACGGTTTTTTGACCGCTTGGAATATGTATTTATGGCCGTTATTGGCAACAACAAATGACACCGTACGTACGGTTCAAATTGGATTGAAGCAATTACAAACACAGGAACAATTAAATGAATGGGGAGTAATTATGGCCGGTGCCGTTATCGTTATTATTCCTACGTTAATCCTGCTGTTTTTAGGTCAGAAAAAATTACAAAAGGGTTTAACTGAAGGGGCTGTCAAGTAAGATTCCCAATTGAAAAGAATCGAGTGATCAGGAGGAGTAGAATATATGAAAAAACTGATTATGATTTTTAGTCTAGGTATACTATTTTTACTGAGCGCCTGCGCTGGAGGAAATTCCGCTTCTGGAAACAGTTCGCAAAGTACCGGAAATACAAATAATGAAGCTGGAGCTAAAGATGGAAAACAAGTTGTTACATTCTGGCATTCTATGGGCGGTGCCGGTCAAGAAACATTAAACAGCATTGTTGAGGATTTCAATAATTCTCAAGATAAGATCCAGGTAAATGCCGAATATCAGGGGACATATGATGAATCACTGACAAAATTTAATGCTGTTGCAGGAACAGACAGTGCGCCAACGATGATTCAAACATTTGAAATTGGTACGATGTCAATGATAAACAGTGGCAATATTATTCCAATCCAGGAATTTGTTGATAAGGACGGATATGATATGAGTGGCTTGGAGGGGAATATTACCAACTATTATTCTTTAGATGGAAAATTTTATTCGATGCCGTTTAACTCCTCTACTCCAGTCATGTACTATAATAAAGATGCCTTTAAAAAAGCAGGTTTAGATCCGGAAAAAGCACCGGAAACATTTGAAGAAGTGGAAGAAGCATCGAAAGCAATTGTTAAATCCAATCCGAATATGAAAGGATTTGCTTTGCAGGCTTATGGTTGGTTATGGGAACAACTGCTTGCTAATCAAGGAGCATTATTATTAAATAATGATAATGGTCGTACCGATACACCAACGAAAATTGGTTGGACAGAAAAAGAAGGCAAATCCATTTTCGAATGGGTAAAGCGTATGGTCGACGATGGTACGTTTGCAAACTATGGTACAAACGGGGATAACATGGTTGCCGGTTTCTTAGCCGGTGATGTAGCGATGTTCTTACAATCTTCAGCAAGTGCAAGAGATGTTATTGATAATGCACCGTTTGAAGTAGGTATTGCTTTCCTTCCGTATCCCGAGGATCAGGAACGACAAGGTGTGGTCATTGGCGGTGCCAGTCTTTGGATGATTGATGGCAAACCGAAAGAAGAATCGAAAGCTGCTTGGGAATTTATGAAATATTTACAAACACCGGAAGTTCAAGCAAAGTGGCATGTCGGGACAGGTTACTTTGCTGTGAACCCTGCTGCCTATGAAGAGGACGTTGTGAAAGAAGCTTGGGCAGAAAAACCACAACTGCAAGTAACAGTTCAACAGCTGCAATCGACAAAATCCTCCTATGCGACTCAAGGGGCGTTAATGGATATGCTTCCACAAGGGCGCAAAATTATGGAAACAGCGCTTGAAACGGTTTATAATGGTGGAGAAGTAGACCAAGCATATAAAACAGCCGTACAACAATTTAATGATGCAATTGAACAAGCAAATAAAGCCAGAAAAAAATAAAGAAATTTCCACTGAAGAAGTTCAAGAGAGAAAGTATGGTTCCCCATGCTTTTTCTCCTTTTTCATAGAATAAGAAAGTTCAAAAATATAAGTAAATAACTAGTGATTAGTTTTATTGTCTAGCTACGAGCGCCAGCGACTAGCAAACTTCACTCCCCTCCACTACGATAAGTCAACATCGGCTCGTCCCTCGCCGTGTTTCCTTTATCTCATTGCGGGGCGCTCCAGTTTGTACGTCGCTAAGCGGGCGCTCTGCGCTTTTCTTACAATGAAAGGAAGAATTCCGATGACAAAGATCTATGGACATCGAGGAGCAAAAGGAATATATCCGGAAAATACCTGCCTGAGTTTTATGAAGGCAATTGAATTCGGTGTTGACGGAATTGAACTGGATGTTCATTTAACAAAAGATGGTGAAGTTGTAGTCATTCATGATGAAACATTGGATCGCACAACAAGTGGAACCGGCTGGATTAAAGATTTAACATTAGCTGAGATAAAAAAGGTCAGTGCCGGAAGTCGTTATGCACATTTGCCGGAGTATGATGCAACTTGGGACAAGGAAAAGGTTCCTACATTAAAGGAAGTGTTGCAATTACTGGCCCCGTATCCGGTCGAATTGAATATTGAACTGAAAACAGATATGGTAGCTTATCACCATATTGAAGAAAAGGTTCATAATCTTGTTGAACAATATGGAAAAGGAAGGAAAGTCGTTTATTCATCTTTTCACTTGCCCACGATTTTGCGTATGAGAGAAATAAATTCGAAAGCAAATATTGCTTGGTTATTAAATGAAGGAATCTCTCTTCCTGAAGACTTTATGAAGACATTTCATTTGGAAGCCTTACATTTGAACAAACATGTGGTATTGCCAAAGCCACAAGTATTTAGGCGAATATTTCGAGCCATTGATCGGCTCCATGTCGATCTTCCCAAAGAAGTGAAATATTATGTGAAAAACAGAATCCATGACTCCAATACAAATTTACTGGAAAATCTCTCTGACAAAATCCGTGTCTGGACGGTCAATACGCCAAATGAAATTAGTCAACTCTTAAAATTACAAGTAAATACCATTATGACTGATTTCCCCAGCAGAGCGATAGCGATAAAGAAAGAACAACAAACGCATGTATAGCTTTTTTTAAAAAGATGTTTAAAACATATTGGAAACTTATTATCTGTTACCTTTAAACAGATATGTAAATGACAACGATAAGATATGAAAGTCAAAGGATTCCATCATGGATGAAAATATTATTCATAGAATTAATTATGATTTGATATCCATAAAGTATACAATTGGAAACCAAGAATGCTGAAACCTTATTCTTGGTTTCCTTTCCCTACCCCTTATAAACTTTGCAGGTAAATACTCGAGTAATAATTCGATTTTCCGCTCAATTTCCAACAATATCTTTCTTCCATGTCATTGACAAAACTCGTCATAATTGTTAAGATAGTGACCACTTGGTCATGGATTACATGCTAGGTGATGGTTAAATACATGAATAGAAAAAAACCGATTATGAAAAAGGCTATTGAATTATTCGCAAATCAAGGAATCGAGGCAACAGCGGTTCAGTAATTCACAGATGCTTGCGGTATTTCAAAAGGAGCCTTTTATTTGGTGTTTAAATCGAAAACGGACCTAATATTATCAATCGTTGATGAGTTTGGGAAACGATTTTTATTAGAACTTGACCAATTAGTCAAGCCAGAACAAGAAGCACAGCAAAAATTATTGCAGTTCTACCTGATATTTTGCGAGGAAATTTTTAGAAATTTTGAACGCGATGAAAAATATACTGAGGTTACTTAGATCAAAATTAGGAAATCTCCCTTGCTTAAGTCATCACAAAAAAGCGAAGATGATTCTAATCACATGCTCAACGATTATTCCCAAAATCGTGTTTGATAATGATAGAATACTTTTAAGTAAAACGAATTTGAAAGATAGAGAGGAAATGTTATATGAAGTTATTATTAAAATATCTTAAACCTTTCACTCTAACCATATTGATTTGTATTGCGTTTCTTTTTGTGCAAGCAATTTCGGAATTACAATTGCCAAATTTTATGAGTGATATGGTAAATAATGGCATTCAAACGGGTGGAATTGAAGAGGGAGCTCCGGATGCCATCAGTGAAGAAGGAATGAATTTAATCCAGTTGCTTATGGATAAAGACAGTCAATCCATTATAAATGATAGTTATACATTAATCGAAGCGGGGAGTTCAAAAGCTGATCAGTATAAAAGTGACTATCCGGCTGTAAAAGATAAGAATATTTATGTCTTAACGGAAACGGATCAAGACAAATTAGCCCAAACTGATAAAGCCTATACACAAGCCACTTATGCTTTGACACTTAGTTTAGAGGATATGGCGGGTGAAATCAATGCGGCACAAGGCAATACTAATAGCAATAAAAATGCGAATTTATCCGATGTTGATACGAGTAAAATCTATGAAATGCTTCCTTACTTAACTCAACTTCAGCAAGCAGGGAAATTAGACAAATATATTTCTTTAGCTGCCGAAGATGATTCTATGGCAGCCGGACAAGTTTCCACCACCTTTACAAGAATTTTTTATAAAGAATTGGGTGTAAATTTAGAACAAATTCAAAACCATTATATTATTATAAAAGGGCTGCAAATGCTTGGCTTGGCTCTGCTTAGTGTTGTCGCTTCCATCGTGGTTGGTTGGTTTGCGACCAAGGTTGCGACAACTGCTTCCAAAAATCTGCGCAAGGATGTATTCAAAAAAGTTATGTCTTTTTCAAATGCAGAATATGATAAGTTTTCGCAAGCTTCCTTAATAACAAGAAGTACGAATGATATACAACAAATTCAAGTCTTAATTTTAATGGGTATTCGGATGATTTGTTATGCCCCGATTATCGGGATTGGCGGAATCGTGATGGCGCTTCGGACGACTGTGTCGATAAGTTGGACGATTGCCGTTGCCGTAGCTGCCTTGTTAATACTCATGATAGCCATTCTCTCAATTGCGATGCCGAAGTTTAAAATGTTACAAACTTTAATCGATAAAGTGAACTTGGTCAGCCGGGAAAATCTTGCCGGTATGATGGTTATTCGTACATTTGGTAATGAGCAGTTTGAGGAAAAACGTTTTGAGAAAGCAAATGATCACTTACGTAAAACCAATCGATTTATTCAAAGAACGATGTCATTTTTGATGCCTGCAATGATGTTGATTATGAACTTGGTTAGTTTGTTAATTGTGTGGGTTGGTGGAAAAGCGATTGCTGATTCCACTTTGGAAATTGGCGATATGATGGCTTTTATTCAATACGCCATGCAAATTATTATTGCTTTCCTAATGATTTCCGTCATTTTTATCTTAGTACCAAGAGCATTAGTTTCAGCAAAACGTGTTCAGGAAGTATTGGATACAGAATTAATCGTTACTGATAGTCATGAGGTTCAACATTTATCGAATCCAAAAGGTAAAATTGAATTTGACCATGTGTCATTTCGTTATCCTGATGCAGAAGAAAGTATTTTAGAAAATATATCTTTTGTTGCCAAACCAGGGGAAACAACAGCATTTATCGGCTCTACCGGATCGGGGAAATCAACATTAATCAATTTAATACCGCGATTTTATGATGTCACTGGGGGCAGAATTACGTTTGATGGTATTGATATTCGCAATCTGCCGCAAAAGGAATTACGCGATCATATTGGCTATGTGCCACAAAAAGGCTTCCTATTTTCAGGGGATATCGCATCAAATATCCAATACGGAAATTCGGAAGCTACCGAAGAAGAAATTTGGAAGGCCATTGAGGTGGCACAAGGGAAAGACTTTGTTGAAGAATTTGAAGAAGGGATTCATACTGCTATTTCGCAAGGTGGAACAAATGTCAGCGGCGGGCAAAGACAACGTTTATCAATCGCTCGTGCATTAATTAAAAAGCCTCCTGTTTATATTTTTGATGACAGTTTTTCAGCACTCGATTTAAAGACTGATGCGGCATTGAGGAAAGCATTGGATCAATACACACATGACTCAACCGTTTTAATTGTTGCTCAGCGGGTTAGCACGATTATTAATGCCGATCAAATAATTGTCCTTGATAAAGGCAAAATCGTAGGGAAAGGAACCCATAAAGAATTGCTGGAGAGCTGTGAAGAATACCGGGAAATTGCAGAATCACAGCTATCGAGGGAGGAATTAGCATGAGTGAAGGAAAACAACCGAGACGCCATCCGGGAAGCCCAATGGGTAGAATGCAGGTTGAAAAAGCAAAGGATTTGAAAGGCAGCTTGAAAAAATTGGCTTCTTATTTAAATCCTTTTAAATGGTATTTGTTTCTTGTTGCAATTTTGGCCATTGCCGGTTCTGTCTTTTCCATTGTCGGACCAAAAATTTTAGCCAAGGCAACAGATGAGTTAGCTGAAGGTATTAAGAATATGATGCTGGGTGCAGATAGTGGAATTAATTTTAATTATATTGGGAAAATCATCCTTCTATTAATCGGGTTGTACGTGTTAAGTGCTGCATTTATGTATATTCAAGGGTACTTTATGTCTAATGTAGCGACATCGGTTTCCTATAATTTACGTAATTCAATTATGCAGAAAATGAACCGACTGCCGTTTAGTTATTTTCAAAAAAATAGCCAAGGGGATGTGCTTTCTCGAATCACAAATGATGTCGATCTACTTGAACAATCCCTTAGTCAAAGTATTACCCAATTTTTGACATCTGTTGCATCGATTGTTGGTGTTTTCATTATGATGCTGACGATCAGCTGGAAGTTAACCTTGATAGCCCTAGGGATGATTCCTGTATCAATGATCCTTATTATCGGTGTTGTGAAATTATCACAAAAGCATTTTAATAACCAACAGAAATATTTGGGTCGCGTCAATGGTCATGTAGAAGAAATGTATGGCGGACATGTGGTCATTAAAGCTTTTAACGGTGAAAATCAAGCAGTACAAGATTTTGAAAAAGAAAATGAAAAATTAGCTTTAAATGCGAGAAAAGCTGAATTTTTATCAGGTTTAATGATGCCGGTCATGGGCTTTGTCGGAAATCTCGGTTATGTTGTTGTATGTATCGTTGGTGCATCGATGGCGTCAAACGGGAAAATTACCATTGGGGATATTCAAGCTTTTATCCAATATGTCCGTAATTTTACTCAACCCATTACCCAGTTGTCAAATATTTCCAATCAATTTCAAAGAATGGTGGCCGCAGCAGAACGGATCTTTGAATTTTTAAATGAAGAAGAGGAAAAAGATGAAAATGTAAAATATAGGGTAAAGGATTTACCCATTCAGGGGAATATTCGATTTGAACATGTAAAATTCGGTTATCATCCGGACCAAGTGGTTATTAAAGATTTTACCGCTGAAATTAAAGCCGGTCAGAAAGTAGCCATTGTCGGACCAACCGGAGCGGGAAAAACAACAATGGTTAAATTGCTTATGCGGTTTTATGATATCAAAGAAGGGGCAATTTATATCGATAACTACAATATAAACAATTTCTCCAGACAAGATTTGCGCACGCTTTTCGGAATGGTTTTACAAGATACATGGCTCTATAATGGAACGATTTTGGATAATATCCGCTATGGTAAAATCGATGCTACAGACGAAGAGGTTATGGAAGCGGCAAAAATGGCACAGGTTGACCATTTTGTAAAAACATTACCGAATAGTTATCATATGGAATTGAACGAAGAAACAAGCAATATATCCCAAGGTCAAAAACAATTATTAACGATTGCCAGGGCGATTCTATCTGATCCAAAAATCTTAATTTTGGATGAGGCAACCAGCTCCGTCGATACCCGTACAGAAGTTTTAATTCAAAAAGCAATGGATAAATTAATGGAAGGCAGAACGAGTTTTATTATTGCGCACAGACTCTCCACGATTAAAAATGCGGATTTAATTCTCTGTATGAAAGACGGGGATATTGTCGAACAAGGTACACATGAAGAATTATTGGCAAAAGGCGGGTTTTATGCAAATCTTTATAACAGCCAATTTGATAAGGTTTCATAATCGTTTCACTGACAAATAAAAATTAGAGGTCTCGAACCAATTGCTGCTTGGATTGAGGCCTCTTTTTAACTTTATGTCGAGAAACTTTCATGTCATTCAATGTTTTCATCTACCATTCTGTTTCGAATTTTATTAAGCTGATTTTTTTTCAAATCATAAGGAATCATTTAATTCTTTTTAAATCCCGTATTTCTGCTTCTTGTTCAATGGAACGAAGAGAAAGTTTTTCAAGTATTATTTCTTGACGTTCTTGTCCATCTTTTAAGGATAAAACTTCCCCATGCAGTTTATGAACGTCCATGGAAAGAGCATCAAGTTTGGCATCCGTTTCTTCTTGACGATGTCTTATGGCACGAACAATTTCGTTTGTCTCATTTAGTTGAGTCTGCATTAAGTATTGAGATTCCTTAATATCCTTAATTTCGGATTTCATAGACTTAATTTCGGTTTGCATTGATTGTTGAGAATCTTTAATCCCCATAATATCGGCTTGCATAGACTTAATTTCGGTTTGCATTG
>ERZ1673768.48-NODE-48-length-24259-cov-19.017766_pt1 | contig 24259 bp, 23 predicted proteins | sample MGYA00580142_ERZ1673768 | MGnify/ENA primary metagenome ERZ1673768 (study PRJEB41219, sample SAMN04549649) | soil metagenome | isolation source: soil | place: USA: Texas, La Sal del Rey | collected 2008-06-23 ... | reverse complement strand
GAATAAGTTTCGTCGCCAAAAAGGAGCAATTTCCGGTTCAAAATGGTGACGAGAAGGGGTCTCGTCGCCAAAATAGAGCATTTCTCGCCTCAAAATGGCGACGAGAAAGGGTCTCGTCGCCAAAATAGAGCATTTCTCGCCTCAAAATGGCGACGAGAAAGGGTCTCGTCGCCAAAATAGAGCATTTCTCGCCTCAAAATGGCGACGAGAATAAGTTTCGTCGCCAAAAAGGAGCAATTTCCGGTTCAAAATGGTGACGAGAAAGGGTCTCGTCGTCAAAAAATAGCATTTCTCGCCTCAAAATGACGACGAGAATAAGTTTTGTTGACTAATTGGTTTTTAAGGTGCAAAACTCAAGTAAATAAACATACAATTCCGGTTGTCCCGGATAAACAAAGGAACAATATAGGAAGTTTCAAACAGTGAAGAATCGATATCCCTCACTGTTTGTTGTTAAACAAATCGGATGCATGCGGGCTTTCCTTCCACCACCTATTTTTTCGACTCAAATCTTCAAACGGGATTCTTTGACTTTCCGTTAGGAGTGGGAAAAAAGTTTTACGCTTGTCCCGGTTTTTCTTTTAATGTCCGATAACCTCCTTCTAAAAAGATAAGTGGCTCTCCTTCAAATATCTGTAAATTAGTGACTTTCCCAACGATTAAAACATGATCTCCTTCTTCGTATTCAGACGAAACCGTACAGATGATTTGTGCCAAAGTATTAGGAATTACAGGCATTCCATCGAGAAAATCAAATTCGATTTCTTTAGTTGATTTCTTTTTTGAAGCAAAGTGGTTTGAAATATTTATTTGATCTTTATTTAAAACATTCACAGTAAATAACCCACGCTGCTTTATTTTATTTAGTGTCTGTGAAGTTTTGTTTAAGGAAATTAATATAAGCATAGGATTTAAAGATACGGACATAAACGCATTTACTGTTGCAGCGAATATTTCCCCATTTAGCTCTGTGACGACAACGGTAACCCCTGTCGCAAATTTTCCCATTGCATCACGAAACAAACGTTCATCCATCGATTCATACACACCCTCTCCAATATTTAAAACGAAATGAAACCAATCACTATTCGACAATTTTATGATGTTTTTTAGAACAAACAACAAGTTGATTGTTCATTCATATCAAAAAAGTTTTCTCTATTATAACAAACTTGTGACGAATATGTGGCAATAATGCTTCATGCTGTTAGTAAAGGGTAAAAAGCAGAATATCAAACTACTGGAATTATAGAACTGTGGAATTAAACACATTTAAAAATGATTTTTATTAAGCAAAATATTTTATTATAATAGGGTTACTATTATTTTTTTACTTTAGGAGGATGAATTATGTTAAGAAAAATACATACAGAACATGCACCGCAGGCAATTGGTCCGTATTCACAAGGGATAGAAGCGGGAAATTTTATTTTTTTGTCAGGTCAAATTCCAGTTGATCCAGAAACAAATGAAATTATCGAGGGTGATATTGTTGCTCAGACTAACCAGGTGATGCGAAATATTCAGGCGATTTTGGCAAGCATTGGATTAACGCTCAATCATATTGTTAAAACGACTATTTTCTTAAAAAATATGGATGAGTTTACATTAGTTAATGAGGCTTATGCCAAGCATTTCGGCGAACACCGCCCGGCTAGATCAACGGTTGAGGTCAGTCGTCTCCCTAAAAATGTCAGCATTGAAATTGAGGTGATTGCAGCAAAATAAAATGTGATTAGTACAAACTGCAGCCTTGATGTCGATTATGGAGATATCTCCTTCAACCTATTTTACCGGCTCGAATCTTGAGAGAGGTTCCTTCATCAGGTTGCAAAATTAGAATCGATAAATAGTTTATTGTTGATGAATGTTTCAGGTTCAATAAGAAATAAAAGTCAGTCAGGGACAGATTTTCAAAGAATTAATCTGTCCCTCAAGTTATGAAGGTTGTATACGATAAAATTCCGATTAATTGTTCTGACATATATGCCGGAGTATAAGAAAAGTTTCCATTTACCCATTCAACAATCAATCCGAAAATTGCATAGGCATGAACGAATGAGATCCTCTAATACTTCTTCAATTAGATCCCCAAGTAATTCTTCTTTTGTTTGGTAGTGTTTGTAAAATGTTCTTCGATTTAAATTAGAAATGTTGACAATGTCTGTAATTGTGATTTTGTTAAAGTCTTTATTCTCCATTAATATTAATAATGCTTCTTTTAAAGCTGTTTGGACTTATTAATTCGTCGATCAACAGTCATCAACAAAACACCACCTGATTGTCTATTATTTTTCTATATTTATACAAACATTTCAAGCGATGTTCATTATTGAACAAAGCGTGGACAATTTGTATATTGATATGTTCATTATAGAACAGTACAATGAAAATGTGTAGGCGACTATGTGAAAAATGTAGAGACTGCTATTAGAAATATTGAAAACGCTTTATTTTCAAGTCGCACTAATATATGAAAAAGGTGGTATGTTTAATATGAAACTCGAAGGAAAAGTTGCAGTAGTGACAGGAGCAGCCTCAGGAATGGGGAAAGCGATTGCCCAAGTTTTTGCAAAAGAAGGTGCAAAGGTAATTGTTGCTGACCTAAATATAGCAGGTGCAGAACAGGTTGCAGAGGAAATTGTCAAAAATGGTGGTACGGCTAAAGCAATCGAAGTGAATGTGGCAAAATTAGCTGATATTGAAAACATGATTGATACGGCAGTCAACGAATTTGGCACATTGGATATACTGGTAAATAATGCAGGAATTATGGATGGTTTTGAACCGGTCGGAGATATTTCAGAAGAAAAATGGGATTTAATATTTGATGTAAATACAAAAGCTGTTATGCGTTCAATGCGTAAAGCAGTTCCAATTTTCTGGAAAAAGGGAAGGGTATCATCATTAATATTGCTTCAACCGGCGGATTGAACGGAGCACATGCCGGAGCTGCTTATGGTGCTTCGAAACATGCTGTTGTCGGATTAACAAAAAATACCGGCTTTATGTATGCAAAAGAAGGAATCCGCTGTAATGCAATTGCCCCGGGTGCGGTAAATACAAATATTTCTGCTTCAATGACCAATGTGAATCAATTTGGGTTAAGTCGTGCCGGAGTGGCTCATGCTGTTTCACCGCGTACTGGTGAACCGGAAGAAATTGCCCAAGCTGCATTATTCTTGGCGTCGGATGAATCCAGCTTTGTCAATGGTACAGTACTAGTTGTTGACGGTGGCTGGACAGCAGCATTTTAATTGAACAGGAATCTTTAAGGAATGGATCGGTAGAGTAAAAAATTAGTATATTTTCAAAAGAAAAATAGTTTCCTACCAAACCATTTATTTTTAGAAAAGAACATATGTATTACAACACATCCATAGTGAGAACATTATGGATGTGTTTTTTACCCTGCTATGCCAGAAGTCCTTATCATTGTCCCAATTTCAAATAATGTCATAAGTCGGACAGATATCCATACTCCGTTTGTAACCATATTACCATAATACATTCACACTATTTCAACCATTAATACAAGAAAACCTATTTGACTTCCAGCATACCTTTAATGAAATCTCTAAGGTGTCTTACCAAGTTGCAGAAATGGCAGAGCAGCTAAACTTTCTAAATCATGAACTTTCGAATAAGTTAGAAAAGTAGTTTTTCATTAAAGTTATTTTTCAATCTTTTAAAAAGTCTTTTAAAAAGTGAGGAATAGAAAAAATTTTTCCGCATATCTATATTGACATCCGAAAAGAATCTCTCCATAATAAATATAAAAGTATATGGATCGGCAACGAAGGACTAGTATGCAGAACTTGATATGTTAGAGAGCGGGATTCGTGGCTGCAAAATTCCGTCATATTCAAACTGCAGAACCTGCCTTCCGAGTCTCATGGCAAAACCATGGGCGCAAATTCGCGTTAGAGAAAGAAGCGGAGTACAATAATTTTGTGCTCAATCAAGGTGGTACCGCGGAAGATAAGCTCTTTCGTCCTGAAATTTTCAGGATGATTGGGCTTTTTATTTTAAAAATTTTTAAGAGGGAATGAAAATGTCAAAAGAACGAATTGTTGTAAAAATTGGAAGCAGTTCATTAACCAATCACAAAGGTGAAATTGACCAGGATAAATTGACTGATCATGTTGATGCGATTGCAACTTTGTTGGGAGCCAATCATGAAGTCATTTTAGTGTCATCAGGTGCTGTTGCTGCAGGCTTCAAAAAATTAGGATATCCGAGTCGACCGGTTACGTTGAAAGGGAAACAAGCGGCTGCAAGTGTCGGTCAGAGTCTATTGATTCAAACATATATGGAAAAATTTAGTGAATATAATATTACTGCTGCTCAAATTTTATTAACAAGGTCAGATTTCTCCAATCGTGACCGTTATCGAAATGCCTATGCAACGATTACTGAGCTTTTAGAAAGAGGGATTGTTCCGATCATTAATGAAAACGACACGGTTTCTGTTGATGAATTAACATTCGGTGATAATGATATGTTGTCAAGTTTAGTAAGTGGATTCATTCATGCAGACAGACTGATTATTTTAACGGATATTGACGGAATTTATGATGGGAATCCGCGTACCAATCCGAATGCGAAGAAATATTACTTTTTAGAAGGTATTCCCGAAGACATGTTGGAGAGAGCTGATTCCACAGGTTCAAAAGTGGGAACCGGCGGAATGAAGTCAAAACTCTTAGCTGCACAAACGGCTCTTTCTCTTGGTGTTTCCGTATTTATCGGTATGGGCAACGGAAAAAATAAGCTGTTGGAAATTATCGACGGAAAAGGAAATGGAACATATATCTTTAATCGCGAACATCATGCCTTGAATACAAAAAAGCAGTGGATTGCTCTTCATTCTGAGTCTTCCGGGAAAATCTATGTTGACCAAGGTGCTGTCGAAGCGATCCTTTATAATGGAAAAAGTCTTCTTGCGCCTGGTGTATTTAAAGTCACTGGTACTTTTGAGAAAGGGGATGTTGTTGAAGTCATCGGGGCGAAAGGTTTTATTGGCAAAGGTGAAGTAAGTTGTTCCTCAGCTGAACTAAAAAATTATCTTGAAGAAAAATATCGACAAGGAAAAGATAATGAGTCCTCATTGGAGGTTATTCATCGCAATAACTGGGTAAAATCAAAAAAAGTCATATAAGAGGTTTGATAAATTTGATGAATGGGGGAAAAGAAATGGGACAGATTGCACAAAACAATGAAGTACTGTTAAAAGGGAAATTGGCAAAAACAGCCAGCTATAAAATGACCGGGATCACAAGCGAGCAAAAAAACGAAGCGCTGAAAAAGATTGCAGAACAAATATTGGTAGATCAAAATGTCATCTTATCAGCAAATAAAAGAGATTTACAATTAGGAAAAGAGAAAGGGATGTCAGATGCAATTCTTGACCGGATCATGTTAAATGAAGAACGGATAAATGGAATCGTAGAGGGAATCCAACAAGTCGTTGATTTAGCTGATCCGATTGGTGAAGTACTGGAAACGATCAAGAAAGAAAATGGTTTGTTTATTCAAAGAAAAAGGGTTCCTATCGGTGTGATTGGCATGATTTATGAGGCAAGACCAAATGTAACGATTGATGCGGCAACCCTTGCCCTAAAAACGGGAAATGCAATCATCTTGAGGGGGAGTTCCTCGGCGAAGTTTTCTAATCTTGCTTTAGTTGATTCGATTCATCGAGCCCTGGATAAGACCGCAATTCCGAAAGATGCTGTCCAATTTATTGAAGATACTTCCAGAGAAACGGCTAAAGCTTTGTTTCAATTAAATGATTATTTGGATGTGCTAATTCCAAGAGGTGGTAAAGACTTAATACAAACAGTTATAAGAGAGGCAACGGTTCCTGTTATTGAAACCGGTGCCGGAAATTGTCATATCTTTATCGACAAAACGGCAAACTTTGAGATGGCAAAGGAAATCGTGTTAAATGCGAAATTGCAACGTCCTTCCGTTTGTAATGCAGTGGAATCTTTATTGATCGATCAACATTGGTTTGACAAATATGGCGTCGAGCTTTTACAAGTGTTACACGCTCATCAAGTGGAAATTTACGGGGATGAAAAAATATGTCAGGCCTTCCCACCTGCCCGCCCGGCTACGGAGGAAGATTGGTATCAAGAATATTTAGCGTTAAAAATGAGTGCGAAATTAGTGAATAGTCTAGAAGAAGCAGTTGCCCATATTCATAAATACGGCACAAAACATTCTGAAGCGATCATTACAGAAGATGAGGACCAAGCGGCCATATTTTTACAAAATGTTGATGCCGCAGCCGTTTACCATAATGCTTCCACTCGCTTCACCGATGGATTTGAGTTTGGTTACGGAGCAGAAATCGGGATTAGTACGCAAAAGCTTCATGCCCGCGGTCCAATGGGATTAAAAGCATTAACATCCAGCAAATTTATTATCAAGGGCAAGGGACAAGTAAGAGAATAGGACAATATACAGGGGCAAGAGCAGATTGAAAAGGCAAGTCAAGGGCTCCCACCTCAAAATTCGAATGAATAAGGAAGTAGGTGGGAGAGAGACTTTCCTGATCTGGCCGATTTGGTGGACAAGGTATCATTTGTGAATGCGCTAACAATTAGGTATAATAAATTTGTAATAATCATATATTACAAGGAGGTATTTTCATGTTTGATTTAAAGGGCAAAATTGCAATTGTTACAGGTGGTGCTTCCGGAATTGGACTGGCTACTGTAAGAGCATTTTTGGAAAAAGGGGCTAAAGTTGTTTTTGCAGACTATAATGAAGAAGCAGGTCGTAAAGTTGAAAAGGATTTGAAAGATACATATGCTGATGTTGTATTTGAAAATGTGGATGTATCTGATGAAAAATCGGTAGAAAAATTAGTTTCTGGAACCGTTGAGCGCTTTGGACGATTAGATATAATGGTCAATAACGCCGGTGTTGGTATTTAAAAGCCTCCCACGAATTATCGGATGAAGAGTATAAACGTGTGATTAGTATAAACCAAGATGGAGTATTCTACGGTTGTAAATATGCCATTCAAGAAATGTTAAAAACAGGTGGCGGAGCAATTGTGAATACGGCTTCGATTCTTGGTTCTGTCGGTGAACCGGGTGCTATGGCCTATAATGCCAGTAAAGGTGCAGTTAACTTAATGACCAAATCTCTGGCTGTTGAGTATGGAGACCGTGGTATTCGAGTGAATGCTGTTGCACCGGCCTATGTGGAAACAGGTATGGTAAATAAAGAAGCATTAGGCGATTTTTATGATAGTTTGGTAGCAAGACATCCGATCGGTCGCTTAGGCAAACCTGAAGAAATAGCTCATGCAATTGTTTTCTTGTGTGAAAATGAATTTGTTACAGGTACGACCGTACTTGTGGATGGAGGCTATACAGCAAAATAATTTTGCAAAATTCAGAACCGCTTTTGAGAAGAAATTCTAAAGAGGGTCCTTTTTTAACTAATAGGAAAGTATAAATTTTTCAATTTCTACTTTCCTAACGCATAAGTGCACTGAAAGACTTCGGTAGCATTACCTCGCAAGCGAAAATGTTTTTTCGCTGAACTACGGCTCTGCTCTCGCCTAAAGGCTCGGCAATCGCCGAGTTTTCTTTACGCTAAGATAGTAAAAAATACAGGTGAAAAATTTTGAATTAATTTTTATTGTCTAGCTCCGGTCGCCCTGAGCTTTTCTTTTTTTGTAACTATTATTTCAAACTTCCGTCAATATAGATAAGGAGAGGAATAAGTATAGGAATGGTTGATTGAAATTTCAAAAAAGGGTGGTTATAATGAAAAAAATTTTGTATTTTCTATTGGTTTTTTTGTCTGTTATGTTTTTTACAGGTTGCAGCAATCATTCAAAGGAAAGTAAATCAAGTGACTCCACTGCTATTGAAAAGAAGGACATATCCAGAAATTTTTCTGTTTCAAATACAGAGGGTGGAAAACAGACTGAGGGTATAACCGATGCTACAGAAAAAGAAGACGATCAAGTTCTGTTAAATGAAACTGTAAATATAAATTTTGAGCGAAAAATAATTTATAATGCTCATCTCCGTATTCAAGTGGAAGATTACGATCAAACGCTTAATGAGATTACGAAGAATGTTCATGAGTTTGGGGGATATGTTGTCGAGTCGATGATGTCCAAAAATCCGGAAACGAATTCTCCCTACGGTGAAGTAACAGTAAGAATCCCGCAAGAGAAATTTCGTGACTTTATTTCACTGGTTGAAAAAGGCAGCAGGAAAGTTGTGGACAGTTCCATTACCGGTCAAGATGTTACCGAAGAATATATTGACTTAGAATCACGCTTGAAATCGAAACAAACGGTTGAAAGCAGATTACTTTCATTCATGGAACAAGCGGAAAAAACAGAAGACTTATTAGCTATTTCCAAAGACTTGGCTAAAGTTCAGGAAGAAATAGAAACCATCAAGGGTCGAATGAACTATTTGGAAAATAAAGCTGATTTAGCAACGGTCACGATTTCAATTGAGGAAAATAAAGTTGAAGTGAAAAATTTAGGTGATAGTCAATTAAAAACATGGGAAAAAACAAAGGAGCAATTTAAGAAGAGCATCAATTTTTTAATTAGTGCGTTTTCGAGTCTATTTATTTTTCTTTTTGGGTATTTACCACTCTTCTTCTTACTTGGTATTATTGCTTTCATTATAATTTTTATCATACGAAAGCGGATAAAAAGAGAAGGATAACTGCTCCATTTAATCCCCGTCCTAAACGCGGGGATTAAATTTTTTCAAATTGAACAGTTTATAAAAAGAGATTTATTTATGTTAATTTGGCAAAGATAATTGATTTTTTTATAGGAAGCAGTATATAAAAGGAAATTTATTTATGACAATTTGTGATATAATTAATAATGTAAAAAGTTATTTCCCTTTAAAGGAAATATAATGAAGCATAAAAAAGGAGTGGAAAAAATGGCAAATATTGTTTTTATTTCACCGAGTAAATATGTGCAAGGAAAAGGTGCTTTAAAAAGTATAGGTACATATGCAAAAGATTTTGGTAAAAAACCTTTAATTCTCGCTGATAAAATTGTATGGGGTATAACGAAAGAAACAATCATTGGAAGCTTCAATGAAAGTGGTTTAGATTATCACTATATTGAATTTAACGGTGAAGCGTCAACAAATGAAGTGAAAAGAGTTGCAGGAATGGGTGAAGACAATGGGGTTGATGTTGTCATTGGTGTTGGCGGAGGAAAAACACTTGATACTGCAAAAGCGGTAGCGGATGAGCTGAACCAAAATATAATCATTGTACCGACAACAGCCTCAACTGATGCTCCGACCAGCAGTCTTTCCGTCATTTATTCGGATGAGGGAAGGTTCGAATCTTATCGTTTTTATAAGAAAAATCCGGATCTTGTTCTTGTCGATACTGCAGTTGTGGTTAAAGCGCCTGCTCGTTTGTTCGCTTCCGGAATAGCCGATGCGATGGCCACTTGGATTGAAGCAAGAGCAACGATAAAAAGTAATGGAGAGGCAATGTCCGGCGGCAAACCTAGCATCGCAGCCCGGGCCATTGCTGAAGCTTGTGAAAAAACATTATTTACATATGGTGAGGCTGCATACCAAGCAGTTAAAAAAGGAATCGTTACGAGTCAAGTAGAGGCGGTGGTGGAAGCAAACACATTACTTTCCGGAATTGGTTTTGAAAGCGGCGGATTGGCAGCTGCCCACGCCATTCATAACGGGTTTACCGCATTAAAAGGTGATATTCACCATCTGACTCATGGGGAAAAAGTGGCTTACGGAACATTGACTCAATTAGTATTAGAAAACCAGTCAACTGAAGAGATTTTGAAATATATGAGATTTTATCAAAAACTTGATCTCCCTGTGACGTTAAAAGAATTACATTTGGAAAACGCGACTTATGAAGATTTATTAAAAGTGGGTGCAGGAGCTACTGCTGAAGGGGAAACAATGGGAAATCTTTCTGGTGAAATTACTCCGGAAGATGTGGCGAACGCCATCATAGCCGTAGACCAAATCAGCAAATTATTGTAGAAATCAATCATTTAAATCACTTACCAAAAGAACCGGATAAACAACCGGTTCTTTTATGTTTATTTTTCATCTGAAAAATTAAGAAAATGAGAATTGACATTGTTGTGTATTAGCCATATAATACACATGAAGATGTATTATGGGGTTAGTACAGTATAAAATTTAGATTTACATACATCGTCCATGAAAATTTACGGTGTTATAATAAATTAGGTGTATGAAATAGTTAATACATTAACAAGAACGAGTTGTATTGAAATATTGCAAAATGGTGTGCCTTTCCTGTATTAAGTGATTAATACAGATCTATATTTTACGAAAAGTGGTGCAGATGATTACACACTATGTTTATAGGAGATGGGACTGTCTATGAATGTCAAATTTAATAATCGGGATCCTGTCTACGTTCAAGTGGTTCGCTATTTTAAGGAACAAATTGCAAAAGGCTTTTTTGAACCGGGGCAGGAAATCCCGTCGAGACGTGAACTGGCTCACCGATTAAAAATTAATCCCAATACGGCACAAAGAGCGTATAAGGAAATGGAGGAACAAGGGTTGATTTTTACAGAGGGGAATTTACCAAGTCGGATTACAAAAGATGAAGGGGTTTTGAAAAAAGTGCGTAAAGAGTTGATTATGGAAGCGGTTGAAACATTTGTCCATTCCGTGCGTACAATTAATGTACCACTTGAGGAAGTTCTTCAAATAGTTAGGGAATATTATGAAAAGGCTGATTATGCAAGGGGGCATACCCATGATTGAAGTAAAAAATGTAACAAAAAAATTTGGTCGGAAAGAAGTATTAAAGGGAGTTTCATTTACGGCTGAAAAGGGGCAAATTACATGTTTAATCGGGATTAATGGTGTAGGAAAAACAACGATTATGCAAGCAATTATGTCGTTAATCCCAATTAATAGCGGGGAAATTTTCATTGATGGAAGTAAACTGACAAAAGACAGTTATGAAAAAATCACCTTTATTCCGGATACAATAACGATGCTTCCGCAAATGCGAATAGGGGATGCTTTTACCTTCATGGCTGATTTTTATCAAAGCTGGAATCAAAAACGGGCAGAAGAGCTGCTTGAATTTTTTAAATTAGAAGAAACAGAGCGGATTAGTGAATTATCAAAAGGAAATACCGCTAAAGTGAATATACTGCTTGGTTTGGCTTTAGATGTTGACTATTTATTAATGGATGAACCGTTTTCCGGGATAGATATTTTTAGTCGTGAAGAAATTGCGAATGTCTTTACCAGTCACCTAATTGAAGACAGGGGAGTTATTATTACCACCCATGAAATTAATGATATTGAGCATCTGATTGATAAAGTCGTTCTGATAGACAATGGTATTGTGTTGAAAGAGTTTCATGTTGAAGAAGTCCGGGAAAAAGAGGGAAAATCGGTTATTGATGTGATGCGGGAGGTGTATGAAAAATGAATCGGTATTTGAAACTTGTCAATTTTGAGTTCAATCGTTTTTTCAAATTATACATTGTTCTCGTTATCGTAACGATTATAATGCAAATTTTCGCAGTTATTGTGGAGTCAAGAGGATATATGCGGGAGGCCAAGAATGTTATTTATGGTGATATGATGTCTAAAGCCGATTTTATTAAAAATTACGAAGCGTTTACAATGCAAAGAGTCGTTCAATCCAATTGGTTTTATTGGTCGATTGCATTATGTGTCGTTGTTCTTCTAATCTATGTATTTTTTATTTGGTATCGTGATTGGCTCGGTAAAAATTCGTTTATCTATCGATTGCTAATGCTTCCAACTGCAAGATTGAACCTGTACTTTGCGAAAGCGACGGCAATCCTAATATTTGTTTTTGGATTAGTTGCCCTTCAACTTCTCTTGTTCTTGATTGAAATGCAAATAATGAAATGGATTGTTCCTGCCGAATTTCGGGTGGATCTGCCTATAAAGGAATATACCGATTTTAATTATTTGTCGGTCATTCTTCCAGGTTCCTTAATAGATTTTTTACTATTTTATGGGATGGGGATTGTTGCGGTTTGCGTTACGTTTACGGCAATTTTATTAGAACGCTGCTATCTTCTGAAAGGGATTATTTTTGGTATTTCTTATGGACTCGTATCTGTCGGTTTTTTCTTGATGCCCCTTTTGATTGATACTTTTGTACTTAATAATTATTTTTTCCCGGTGGAGTTGTTTGTTATGGAAGTTATTGCTGGTATCATTGTATTAATTGGAGCAGTATGGATTGGAAATTACCTATTAAAATACAAAATCAGAGTTTGATGGGGGGCTTCTCGGATGAAGAAATATTGGAAAATCATTGTTGTTTTGATCATTACCGTCATTACGGTCGGAACTTACTATATTCGTAGCAGTTTTGCATCACGGACCGTTCCTGAATTTGAGGTAAAAAAAATAAGCGGGGATGAAAAGGAATTGCAAGATTTAGTCATTCATGGTGACTACAATGTTAATGACATTCACTATTCATTTAAGATTTTGAACGGAAAAACGATGAATGTAAACTACGATAGTATTATTAGTGAAATAGTGGAACTTCCATCACAGTTTGAAACAATAATGAAGGAATATAAGAACTTTTTGCGGCAAAAAGTGTTAAATCCGGGAAATTTTTATGAAGATAAAGCTTGGCTGGCCTATGCTGAATATCAAATAGAGAACACGTTTAGCGGTATGACAAATAAAAATGAATTTCTTATAGAAGTATTAGATAAAAAAACAAATGAAACAGTAGCCTTTGAAGTGGCCATGCCGGATGGTGAAAATTATTATACGATTAACATAAATGATGTACAGTTGATGAATGGTAAGGTAAAAGTATTGACAAATAACTATAGCGAGGACAGTAGTGAGGAGGCACATCTTTATGTTTTTGATATAAAAGAAAAAAAGCTCATCCGTGACGATGTTATTTTAAAAAGTAGTAAAGAAGCAGAAAATGGAAACTGGACGTCATTTTCTATAAATAATGATAGCCTTTCTTTAAAGCCAAGTGAATATGCCTTATTTTTATTGCAAAGGGTTCAAGAAGAGATGAACGAAAATACAAAAGAAGTTGAAGCGAAAATATTAGCAAGTGAGTGTTATGTTTATAATTTTGAAAAGGAAATCTTGGAAAAAATAAATCATGAGGAATCAGGAATGGTTGAAGCGGCATCATTACATAATTCGACCGTATTTTTGCAAAATCAGATCGATAATCGCCTGGAAGTGGTTCCATATGATATTGAGACTGGGACTTGGCGTGAAAAGATTTTATTTAATGTTCCTCAGACTTCCGAAAATACTGACAATGATGATTTACACGCAGAACCGTTTATTACTGTTTTGAATGGCAAAATTTATATTATTAATGCGATTGATGATGGATATTCTTTATTTATCGGTGATTTATCTACCGGACAATCTTTATATGAAGGCAAAATCGTGGCAAAGCATAAAAAGATTAATCAATATAATGATAAAACATATTTTAAATTAATAGAGCCAAAATCATAAAGTGGTGACAGGAAGGGAGGCGATTTCTAAAAACCGGGCTACATGCCCGGTTTTTATGACTCCTTAAGTGGGATTTTCCCATCTGTATCAATAAACGTTTAGTTAACATTTTTTGAACTTTGCCAATACATTTGTCGCAACCGGTATTTTTGTAATTTACCTGTTGCTGTCTTTGGCAAAGATTCAACAAAATCAACCGACTTAGGTGCTTTGAAATGGGCCATATTGTCGCGACAATAATCAATGATTTCTTGTTCGGTAACGGTTGCTCCGGGTTGAAGAACGATGATAGCTTTTGGAACTTCTCCCCATTTTTCATCGGGCACCGCAATAACAGCAACTTCCAAAACAGCAGGATGCCTGTATAATACACCTTCAACCTCTGTTGATGAAATATTTTCGCCACCGGAGATGATGATATCTTTCGCCCGGTCGCGAATTTCAATGTAACCGTCTGGATGGGTTACGGCTAAATCACCGGTATGGAACCAACCATCAACAATTGCCTCCCGTGTTTTATCCGGATCTTTATAATAACCTTCCATTACGACATTCCCGCGGGCAACAATCTCACCGAGTTCGTGACTGTCCCATGCCACTTCTTCACCATTTGGACGGATCACTTTTGTCTCACCGTTAAAGATTAATTCGATTCCTTGACGTGCTTTTATCGTGGACTGTTCTTCCAAATTTTTGTTTTCAAACGACCTTTTCCATTCACAATATAAAATAAATGGAGATGTCTCCGTTAACCCATATACATGGATAATATCCAAATTAAGAATATCTTGAGCTTTTTGGATTAATGCAGCAGCCGGTGGTGAACCTGCCACGGCCATTCGGGGGCTCGTTTCGATATTTATTTCTTTTGCAGCCGGGTGATTTACAAGCATGTTAAGAACAGTCGGCGCCCCGCAGAGTAAAGTTATCTTGAGCTCTTCAAATAAACGTAAAATAACAGGAGGGTCAACCTTTCTTAAACAAACATGTGTAGCTCCTGCCGCGGTAATTGCCCAAACACCTCCCCAACCATTGGCGTGAAACATCGGTAATGTATGTAAATAAACATCATCATGCCCAACATGCAAGTGGTATAAAAAATCAGCTCCGTTTAAAAAATTGTTTCGATGAGTTAACATAACGCCCTTAGGCCGGGATGTAGTTCCACTAGTATAATTTATCGTTAACAATTGTCTTTCATTAATTTCCACTTTCGGTAATGGTATATCCGAGGCGTGATTGATAAAATCTTCATAGTCGACCCCATTTAAAGTCGTTTTAAACCCATCGGCTGCGACGATAATAATTTGATCCAGAACTAAATGATCTTTAATTTTCTCAATTGACCCGGCAAATTCGGCATCAACTATAAGCATTTTCGCATCACTATGATTGATAATATATTCCATATCAGAAGAGGAAATTCGATAGTTTAACGGAACCATTACGGCACCTAATTGGCTAATTCCGTAAAAACATTCCAGCATATAATGGGTATTCGGCAACATAACTGCAACATGATCTTTTTCCCTGATCCCGACTTGATATAATGCTTTTGATAGTAAATCCGTCCGTTCTGAAAATTGTTTATACGTAAATTTTTTCTCGCCATCAATAACAGCAACTTTATTTGGGTAGTATTTTACAGCTCGTCTTTTCCAATCCAAAGGTGTTAATGAAGTGAACACGGGCAACAGCTCCTTCATAAAGTATTGTTGATAGTTTAAGAGAATCTCTCTAAAGTAAATTCATTTGAACTTTATGTATTTTGTAATCGATTACAATGATTTTACTATTCTTATGCTTTTTATGTCAATAATATTAAAGCAATTATAAATACTTAAAACAAAGCTTTTCCTTAACATCTACTTATCGTTTTGTTATCATGAATGTATCATGACCAATGTCGGAATGAATTTTCCCAGAAAAGATAAATTAAAAATAAACAGATTCTACAGCATCGAGGAGTGGAACTATGGAAATTATAATAAGTCAAAACGCACTTGAATGGTTTAAGGAGTCAATGGGCTTAAAAAAAGGTGATAAAGTTAAGTTTTTTAGCAAAATTTATGGGTCGAGTCCGGTACAAAAAAACTTTGCCCTTGGTTTTACCCAGGATAATGATCCAGTTGATATGGCTGTTTACACCGAAAAGGATGGTATCGATTTTTATGTAGAGACTTCCGATGTTTGGTTTTTTGATGGACATAATCTCCATGTAGATTATGATCCGAACGATGATGAGCTTACATTTGATTATGTAAAGCCGGAATAAGATAGTCATTTTGTTCAGCCCCGAAAAAGGGCATTTTTCTATAGCACACGCCTAAAGCACAATTATTTTGAGTCGTGTTAAATGTAGGGAAAAGAAAAGGCAGATCGAGTAAGTAAAGCGATCTAGTTACCATTTGTTAAAGAGAATTTACAAAAATAATATGTTTTTTCACGAGTCTTATCTATTTTTAGCTGATAAGGCTTTTTTATTTATAATTTTATTCGGGATTAATTCATTTAAAAATCTTTGACAGAAGTGAAAAAATAAGGTATAGTGCTAATGGCGAACAATAAAATAAAATTTACTTAAGATTATTCGTATATAGAGGTGATTATTTTGCGAAAAGTATTTGATTATGAGGACATTCAACTGATTCCTGCTAAATGTATTGTAAAGAGTCGAAAAGAATGTGATACAACAATTGAATTTGGCGGACGAAGATTCCGTTTACCGGTCGTTCCTGCCAATATGCAAACAATTATTGATGAAAAAATTGCCCTATATTTAGCTGAAAACGGGTATTTCTATATTATGCATCGCTTTAATCCGGAAAAGCGGGTCGATTTTATTAAAGATATGCAGGCCCGTGGGTTATATGCATCGATTAGTGTTGGTGTAAAGAATGGAGAATATGATTTTATCCAACAGCTGGCCGATGAAAATCTCGTTCCGGAATACATTACCATTGATATTGCACACGGTCATTCGGATTCAGTGATTGACATGATTAAACATATTAAAAAATTGCTTCCGGAATCGTTTGTTATTGCCGGAAATGTCGGGACACCGGAAGCGGTAAGAGAATTGGAGCATGCCGGGGCAGATGCGACGAAAGTGGGAATTGGACCCGGGAAAGTATGTATTACGAAAATAAAAACCGGTTTTGGGACAGGTGGTTGGCAATTAGCTGCATTAAGATGGTGTGCAAAAGCGGCAACAAAACCAATCATTGCCGACGGTGGAATCCGGACACACGGCGATATTGCCAAATCGATCCGTTTCGGTGCTTCTATGGTTATGATTGGTTCATTATTTGCCGGTCACGAAGAATCACCGGGAGAAACAAAAATCGTTGACGGTAAAATTTACAAAGAATACTTTGGTTCGGCTTCCGAGTTTCAAAAAGGGGAAAGACGGAATGTCGAGGGGAAGAAAATGTGGGTGGAATACAAAGGCCGGCTTCAAAACACACTGACGGAAATGGAAGAAGACTTGCAATCATCTATTTCTTATGCCGGTGGAAATAAATTAAGTGCTCTCCGCCAAGTTGATTATGTAATTGTCAAAAATTCAATTTTTAATGGGGATAAAATCTACTAGAGTAAAAAAAGGTTCATCACCTTTTGTAAGCAGAACAAAAAATCATATGATGTTTCTTCCCGTAAATTTAACAAAGCTCTTTTCATTAATTATGTGAAAAGAGCTTTTCGTTTCATCCTTGCTTAATTCTGTCTCGAACTTGCTTTCATCCTTAAATGTATCATTTTCCATTAGTACAGTTTCGTTCAGTAAATTCCTGCGGCTAATGCATCTTCAACCGTCACATAAGTCAATCCTAAATCACGGGCAACTGCCTCATAAGTAACTTTCCCGTTTAATACATTGACAGCTGATTTGATGGCTTCACTTTCGGTAATTGCCTTCACGAGCCCTTTATTGGCAATTTCTACAGCATATGGGATCGTGACATTTGTCAGTCCAATCGTCGAAGTTCGCGGAACAGCGCCAGGAATGTTAGAAACCGCATAGTGGATTACACCATGTTTGACAAAGATTGGGTCATCATGCGTTGTCGGATGATCAACCGTTTCAAAATTGCCGCCTTGGTCAATTGCGACATCCACAATCACTGAACCCGGTTGCATTGTTTTTACCATTTCTTCTGTGACAAGTTTTGGTGCTTTTGCTCCCGGAATCAAGACGGAACCAATCACCAAATCAGAATCCTTTACCGCATCGGCAATATTGTACGAGTTAGATATCAATGTTTGAATACGTGTACCGAATATTTCTTCCAGCTGACGGAGCCGATTTGAATTTAAATCGACAATGGTTACATTAGCACCGAAGCCAAGCGCGATTTTTGCCGCATTTGTACCGACAACTCCCCCACCGATAATGGTTACTTTGCCACGTTTCACACCAGGTATGCCGCTTAGGAGAATCCCTTTACCACCCTCGGATTTTTCTAAATATTGGGCACCGATTTGTACAGCCATTCGACCGGCTACTTCACTCATTGGTGTCAATAATGGTAGTGTTTTATTGACTGATAATGTCTCATAAGCGATTGCTGTCACTTTATTTTCTATCAGTGCTCTGGCTAGTTGAGATTCATTTGCCAAGTGAAGGTAAGTAAAAATGATTAATCCCGGTCGAAAATATGGATACTCTGACGGGAGCGGCTCCTTTACTTTCAATATCATTTGTGCCTTTTCCCAAACTTCCGAGGCGCTATTTATAATTTTTGCACCGGCCTGTTCATATTCTGCATTTGAAAACGAACTGCCTTCCCCTGCATTTTTTTCAATAAGTACTGTGTGTCCTGCACCAATCAATTGGATGACTCCTGATGGTGTAATTGCGACACGATTTTCATTATTTTTAATCTCTTTTGGTACCCCAATAATCATTTTTAACATCCCCCTATTTAAAATGAGAAATATAGTTTTATCGTATATCTTTTACTTCTGAATGACAACTTAAAACATCGGGATATTCGTAATAAAACTTTCGTAAAAAACTACAATTTATTTCACATTTTATCATTTACAAGTGAAAAAAAAGGGAGTAGTATATCATCTGTTACCTTGTTTAAGTCGCTGAAACAATATTGTACGGGGGAACCAACGATGGATTTTATATATAAATCCAAGGGGTGAATCCTTTAGGTAGGGATATTCAATGTCCCGAATCCGCCAGCTAACCTCGTAAGCGTTATTGAAAGGGAAGGTGAAATTTTGAATGAAAATACAAAGTCTTGACCGGAGAACTGTAGGCATTTTTTGTTTTCTGTAAAAAAATACTAGTGAACAGCCTGAAGACAAGTTTTTATTTTCTAGATGCGGTCGCAAGCAACTAGCAAACTTCGCAAAGCGGGGGCCATACGCTTTTCTTTATCAAATTTGGTAAGGAAAACCAGCTTTGTTTTGTTTCGAAAAGGAAAGTCTAAGTTTACAGATTATTTACTTATAGAAGGTGAAAACTTTGGTAACTGCATTAAAGAGATTGCTTATTGGCAGACCATTAAAATCAACCGAATTAGGTGAACAAAAATTATCCAAAACAAAAGCATTGGCGATTTTATCCTCAGATGCACTTTCTTCCGTCGCTTATGGTCCGGAACAAATTTTGATTGTTTTGGTGACGTTAGGGGCGGCAGCTCTTTGGTACTCACTCCCAATTGCGGTTGGAATTCTAATTTTATTAATCGCACTAATTTTATCTTATCGACAAATTATTTATGCGTATCCCCGCGGCGGTGGAGCATATATGGTTTCGAGGGAAAATCTCGGTGCAGACTTTGGATTAATTGCCGGCGGTTCCCTATTGGTCGACTATATTTTAACGGTTGCTGTCAGTGTGTCAGCGGGGGCGGATGCGATAACTTCTGCATTTCCAATTTTACACGATCATAAAGTCGCAATTGCTGTCGCCTTTGTCTTACTTATTACTTTATTAAACCTCCGGGGAATTACGGAGTCTGCATCGATACTGGCTTATCCGGTCTATTTATTTGTATTTGCTTTAATTATTATGATCGGTGTTGGACTTTTTAATATTAGCTCAGGTGTGGTCCCTGCAGAAAACCATACATCGATTGGGACACCGGTGGCAGGTATTTCTCTATTTTTATTACTAAAGGCATTTGCCTCTGGAAGTTCAGCTTTAACCGGTGTTGAGGCAATTTCCAATGCGATTCCTAATTTTCGGGATCCGGCTCCGAAAAATGCTGCAAAAACACTAGTTTCAATGGGACTGATTCTTGCTGTTCTTTTTTCTGGGATTACTTTCCTGGCCTATTATTACGGAATTACACCCAGTGCAAGAGAAACCGTTGTTTCGCAAATTGCTTCTCAAACATTTGGACGAAACTGGATGTATTATTTTATTCAGGGGACAACAGCTTTAATTCTTGTGTTTGCAGCAAATACCGGATACTCAGCTTTTCCGCTTTTAGCCGTTAATCTTGCCAGGGATAAGTATTTGCCGCGAATGCTTTCAAATCGGGGCGACAGACTGGTGTTTTCTAATGGTATCGTTACTTTAGGTGTAGCAGCCATTATACTGATTTTAATTTTTAAAGGAAATACGGAACATCTTATTCCGTTGTATGCGGTCGGTGTATTTATTCCGTTTACGTTGGCCCAAACAGGGATGATGTTGAAATGGTTACGGGAAAAGCCGGCAAACTGGGTAACAAAATTCATTATCAATACGATTGGTGCATTCATTTGCTTTGTGGTAACAATGATGTTTTTTATAACGAAATTAACTCAAGTATGGCCGGTGTTTATTTTCTTGCCAATTATTATTATCCTTTTTCATCAAATTAGAAAACATTATGAAGCGGTCGGTGAGCAACTGCGAATTCAAGAAGCAGCTTCTGCCGTGCCGATACAAGGTAATATCATTGTTTTACCTGTTTCCGGTATTACGACTGTTGTAGAAAACTCGCTAAATTATGCAAAATCTTTATCACCCGACCAAATTATCGCTGTCTATGTTGGATTTGACCGAGAAAATATTATTAAGTTTGAGGAAAAATGGAAAAAAGTACATCCGGATATAAGAATTGTGACCTTATATTCTTACTATCGCAGTATAGTTGGTCCACTTTCCAAATTTATTGATTTTGTTAATAAAAAAGCAAATGAGAATCATTATAATGTGACGGTCATTATTCCGCAATTTATCCCAAAAAAAGGGTGGCATTACTTTTTGCATAACCAATCAAGTTTGATGATTCGTGAATTTTTATTATTGCGTAAAAATGTTGTTGTCAGCACTGTACCGTTCCACTTAAAAAAATAATATAACAAAGGAATTAAAAAGGCTGTCTCCACTAAGAGGGACAGTTTTTTTTTCAGTATAAAAAATCTTGAACAAATTTTTGTTAGCTTCGAAAGCGGAGTTCGCGCATTTCAAGGAATCCTACATCAAAGTTTCCTTGATGGTTGAAGGCTTCCGTATCGTATTTTAAAATCCACACATATCCTAATATAATTGTCCATTTCCGTATTTAAGAAATCCCATATGATAATGTAGCTTGAAAAATAATGGAGGTGTGAATGTGTCAGCTCACATTTATCATTTATGCAATCGATATCGGGGAAAAGCGGTTCATATTAAAACACGTGATGGGAGTGTGCACAGAGGAATTATAGTAGATGTTAACCCGCGAAAAGTATATATTCGACCGCTTGGCGGACCAAGAAATTTCGGCGGCTTTGGTTACGGATATTATGGTTGGGGCTATGGCTTTACCTATGGACTTGCACTGGGAGCTATTGTATCGTTAGCAATCCTTCCGTTTTTCTTTTGGTAACAATGAAGAAAAATTCATTTTTGTTAAAACCTCGATAAACAGTCGAGGTTTTTTATACTTAATGAAAAAATTTAAGCACAGTTGCGAACTCGATGTAGTATAAGCTCAACTATTGCACTGCTCTACCTTAATTGTCGAGTCTTCTTTAAATATGATTCACCGGAGAAAAACTTTTCTTTTGCTTTCAGAAATATTGGATTTATTTTGATGGCAATCATAGGATATTCTAAACGTTAAAAAAGGGGTGTAGATGATTTGCCTATCCAAAAAGCAACGATTCAGCAGACGAAAGAAATATTGAAATGTGCTTTGGACGTGATGGATGAAGCGACAGTTGGCAATGTTGTTCCAAGTTGGCAGAAAGCGAAAGAATTAATTTGGCCATTTTTAAATAATGGCGGGTTCTATCTCGTTTATATGGAAAATAATACGATTCAAGGTTGGATTGGAATTGGTACAAATTATGATTTTTACACGGACCAGGTAATAGGTATTATACCAGAATTATATGTTTTACCTCCTTTCCGTAAAAAAGGCATTGCCAAACAATTATGTGAAGAAGCATGCCGGCAGTTGAATAAAATGGGCTATGACAGAATTCAATTGAATGTATTCGAAGGCAATCATGCAAAACAATTATACCGAAAACTCGGATTTCGTGACGTTTATACAACGATGGAGTTAAAAGGGAAAATTTGATGTTCATTACATTTGGCTGATATGAGGAGGTCTCATATGACTGTTATTCCTACTGATCAATGGTTGTTAAACGGATATGAACAGCCATTAACACTTTGTGAAAAATTAAAATCACATTTTGGAGGGGCAGCATCTGAAGAAATATACGAATATTTAACATGGCACGGCATGTATAGAAAACCTTCAACAAATATAAAAAAAGCAATAAATAAATGGCAAAAGCATAATATTTGGAAGCTGGTACAGACGGAAGCGACAAAACTGCAAAAGTTGTGGAACGGTCCGGATATCCCCATTTTTATTTTTCCATCAGAAATGAGTAATCCGAAGATCATGCGTGATCAAAATGGAAAATCAGGATTAGCTTTTAAAGATAAATTATTTCTTTTTTTGTCCGACCAAAATAGCGATAATGAAATCAGAGCATTGTTGGTCCATGAATATAACCATGTCTGCCGGCTGGCAAAGAATGGTAAGCAGGAAGAAAATTATATATTGTTGGATTCCATTATTTTGGAAGGTCTTGCGGAAAATGCAGTAAGAGAACTGGTTGGTGAAGAATATCTTGCTAAATGGACATCCTATTATACAGAAGGACAGTTGAATCAAATGTGGAAAAAAATCATTTATCCAAACAGAAATATCCCAAAAAGCCATCCAAAACATCAAGAATTTCTTTACGGTTTCCGTTTGCTCCCGAAAATGCTCGGTTATTGTGTTGGATACTATTTAGTAAAAAATTATTTGGAGGAGCATGAGCGAACGTCTAGCGATTTATTCCCACTTGATTCGGCAACCATTGCAAATGTAAAATAAATTTATCCTTTCATACGGAGGAGTGGTTCACTTAAGAGATGCAAAAGAGTAAATAACACGAAAAATTGCAGTACTAATGACAGTATGATTTTTAAGCAAAAACACTTTTGATCACAATTTAGGGCTTGGAAAAATTTTATTCCTGGCCTCTATTTTTTTATAAATTTTTCTTCTATCAAAATACTAGTTTGGTTAAAGGTATCACAAGTTGAATTAATTGCCAGCAAATGTAAAAATTTTAAAAGGTTATTTTTCGTTATGGTACAATAATTTATATGATACATAAAAAATTCGGTGGTTAGGTGAGAACAGATCAAGTAGAGCTTAAAAATTTCTTACTAAGTCGAATTTGTATTTTTGCTGGAAATATGTATAAAACAGATTGGAGATGTAAAGGTGTATAAAAGTAAATTTTTTATTGTAGCCCTATTCGTAATTTTGGTAGGTGGAATGTCTGCTTGTAGCAATTCATCTAATAAGGCTACATCAACTAATAATCAATCTAACGCAGAGAGTACAGACGCTTCTTCTCAATCTAATGATTCACCTGCTGACAGTACAGTGGAATCCAATAATAGCAGTAATAATCATTCCGATGAATCTAGCACCTCGCAGGGAGAAGTTAGTAAAGGGCAAACGAATAATACAACAAAAATAGAGGGGAGAAGAACTGAGTTTATAGAAAAATTAGACAATATTCAAAAGGAACTTGATACATTGCCAGCAAAGAAGGATTCTGATAAAGGTGTAACAAATGCTATGAAAGACTATTATGGAATTTCATACGAAAAGTATGATGAAGCTTTAAATGAGATTTATGCTTTGCTAAAAAAGGAGTTATCTCCGGAGATAATGAAAGATTTAAAGGCCGAACAAATTAACTGGATAGAACAGAAAGAAGACAAAGCAAATGAAGAAAGACAAAAATATGAGGGAGGTACGAATGAAAATGTGGCATACTACACCTCATTATACGAATCAACAAAGGACAGATGTTATGAGCTAGTTAACAATTACATGACAGACTAATCAAATAAAACAAAGGACTAAAAGTAATTTAGTCCTTTGTTTTTATTCAATAAAAGCGGTGATCCGTTACCTTTCATAAGATGAGCCTATTACGGAATGAAAATGCAAGTATCCAAAAAAATTTTAAAAAATTGAAGGATTTTTGGTATTTTTGTCGAATAAGATATGCATAAAATTCCCCTAATGATTTTCCTTTCTTTTTCGTTTCGTACTGTATTAATCATCCTAATTTTTTCAAAGTAACCGAAAATTCCGTTATATTCATCGAAGCAAAAATTTTGTATAATAAAAATGAAAGGAACGAGTTAAGTTACGTATGGTTTATAAACTTCCAATTTTTTGGCT